>SAMEA3663084__coassemble_1136_pt1 | contig 8830 bp, 5 predicted proteins | sample SAMEA3663084__metabat2_high_PE_002 | metagenome-assembled genome bin SAMEA3663084 (sample SAMEA3663084) | pig gut metagenome | biome: pig gut; feature: pig-associated habitat; material: faeces | place: France | collected 2012 | reverse complement strand
AGTCATGAAGAAAGACGGTGTTAATTTCCTCGCAGAAAACGCTAAGAAAGAAGGTGTTGTAACTACAGCTTCTGGTCTTCAGTACAAAGTAATCACTCAAGGTGAAGGCAAGGCTCCTAAGAAGGGTGACACCATCTCTGTAACATATCGTGGTTCAACCATCGATGGTGCAGTATTCGATGAGCAGAAGAAGCCTGTTGAATTCCCATTAGATAACATGATCCCAGGTTGGGTTGAGGGTATTCAGTTAATGAAGGTTGGCTCAGAGTTTGAGTTATACATTCCTTCAGAGTTAGGCTATGGCGAGAGCGCTGTAGGTCAGTTAATCAAGCCAAACTCAGTTCTAATCTTCAACGTAAAATTAGTTGACGTTAAAGAGCAAAAGGCTCAAGAGCCAGCTAAGACTGAGACTAAAGCTAAGAAGTAATTTAAGTTACTTTAAAACAAAAAGCTCCGAAAGGAGCTTTTTGTTTATCTGCTTGTCAAAATTCCTTTCAACCTAAACTCCGCAGGTCATAGTTACTAATTTTTGACCTGCTTTTTAGGGTAAGCAATTTTAAACAGATCAAAGAGATCTCTAGTTTTCTTAGGGATCTCTTTTACTATCCATACACCACGTCCAGCAGGCTTAGATGCCTGTAATTTCTGTAGTTGAAGCATAGCTTTTGTAATTGAGTCACCAGGTAGAACTTTACCATCTGCTTTATGCTTAGAGGCTGCAACAGTCATCATCATTCTTAGGTTTTGAGCTAACAAGTGGATAAATAGCTTTCCTTTGTAAGAGCTAGCTGTAGCTCTTAGTCTCTCACCATCATCTAATACTTTGAATTGTCTAAAGCAGGTCTCTACGATATTACGCTCTCTGTAGATCACCATACTATCGAAAGGATCTTCAACAGTATTGGTACGGATAGCAAAGTAACCGTTGTACTTACAAGCCTTTTCAACAATCGAAGCATTGATACTCCATTTCTTTGATTTATCGTCTAAAGTTAAGCACTTACTATATTTGCGCCACAATATAGGATCACAAGTCTTATTAGCTACTTTTAATTTAAGCAGTCTTTGAACATCAGCCATAAAAGCTCTATTCTGTCTTTCCCCAAGCTCACCATCACGATATAAATGCAAATACACGTTAGTGTCAGTGGTAATACCATTACAAGTTGAAGTCCATTTCTCTACGATAGGTGTGGTTCTAGCATATACACCAAGCTCACCGTTTAAGAAGGCAGGGTTGGATAAAGAACTTCTATATTTATCAATGTATTTCTTTGTCGTATCCTCAGATAACTTAACACCAGTTAAGAACTTTAGATCGCAGTTGAGTTGCTTTTGAACGTTTAATACAGAGGAATAGCCTCTATCAGTAGTAATCAATACTTCATCAAGTTTGATACCGCAATTCTGCATTCTTAAAAGTAAATCAGGGAATAAAGACATATCGTTGATAGAGCCTTCAGATTCATAAGCATAGCAGGTATCACCAGTAGCATAATCAACGCAAAGGGTAAGGTTAATTTGTTTTAAAAAGTCGTCTTGTTTTGCATGACCAAAAGCAGCATTATCAATAGTTTCAGAGTAGGTACTAATACTTGTAGAATCAATAGCCATCATCATAGGAGGAAGCTCAATACCTTGCTCTTTTGCTTTCTCCTTAAGCACGTTATGATTTGCAATAATTCTGTTGTATCTTAATACAAAGTACTCATCAATTTGCTCTTGCTGAACCTGAGAAAGTAAATAACTGATTTTTTGGCTAGACAACGGCTCCGCATTAGGTAAGTAATTCATAGCAAGCCAGTCTTCATAATTCTGCATAGCTTCACCATGAGAGCAAAGTTCATATATACCAAGACGTAGTAATTCATTACCTAATTCATTGCCAAATACTTGTGTTAATGCCTTTTGCATACCAGAGGACTTAGCTAGTTCCCAACAACCATAGGTTAAACCGAAGGAAACGCTATCACATCTGAAAGATAAGTCTTTATTTACCTCAGCCTTAATCTGCTCAACTTCTTCCTTAGTACGCTCTACAAGTTTATTGTCTTCATAGAATAAATTCTTACCAATTAAATCAGGATGAGCATCTAAATAGGACTTACCACAAGTAACTTCACCTGTATCACTGTTTAATCTGCCAACATGAACTCTTTTAGCCACTCTAGATTGCTTTTTCTCACTATCCCACTGGTTGTAATAAGAAATGATATAGGTTCTACCTTTAGCATCAGTGTAACTAGAGAAATTCCACTTAATATTTTTAACTTCAGTCATGATATAGTCCATTAGTATATATTATGGACTATGATACACCCAAAATGAATTTTTGAAAAGAAAAATCCTTAAAAATCAGTGGGGAAAAATTTATATTTAGGGGATTTGTGAGGTAAGTCACCCCTGTTAGATACTAGGGGTGACGGAGTTTAGGTTTCAAATATTCAATTCGTAAATGGTCAGAAAGAAATTTCTGACCTTAATTTATGAGTTTCATTAAAAGTGCTGGTATTGTCTAGAATTCCTTTAGAGCTTGTTAAAAACAAGATCTACCTACATTAGCATCACTGACAGAACCAATAATAAGTGTTAATCAATTTATCGGCTTATTTCTTTTTAAGATCCTCAAGCCAAGTAAATAAATCTTCTTTTTCAAAGGTACCTACATGAGTTTTCACTATCTTGCCATCTTTATCAATTAGTGCAAGATAAGGTACACCTATGATCTTAAGTTTTTGTGCAAGCTTTTTATTCTCTGTTGATGCAGGATCAGTAAAGTCAAAACGTAATTTATCAATACCTTTTGCTTTAGCTTTAAATTCCTCACTTGAGTAAATATCTTCATCTAACTTATGACAATTAGAGCACCAGGAAGCGGATACAGTAATTAGAGTAGGGGATCCTTTAAAGTTATCAATAGCTTCTGCTTTACTTAAGTAAACAAAGGGAATATTGATCTCTTTGTTGTAGTGTATGTACAAGGACGATACTGCTATGCCTACTAAAAGGCTGGTACATAGAATAATCCAGGTCTTCTTGTTGCGAAGTAGTACTCCAATAAGATAAGCAATACATAGTGCATAACAAATGGCTTTTACGTAAAAAGCATATTGGCCAATCAAATGCTCACTAATGTAGAGCGCGCCTAATACTAAAGGAATAGCAAGTAAATTTCTAATTAAGTTAGATTTACCTTTAAATACAGATAAGAGCTTAGATCCATAAATTCCTATAAATACCAAAGGTAAACCCATACCTAAACCAATGGCAAAAAACATCAGCATACCTTTCACAAGTGATCCTGTATTCATGACATAGATTAAGGCACCAGCTAAAGGTGCACTTGTGCAAGGGGTAGTAATAAGGGCACTTAATGCTCCAAAGATAAATGCTTTACTTAAAGTACCTGTCTTTTGAGAGTTAATGGTAGCTTGAAGCTTATTATTAAAAAGATTAGGAACTCTAAGTCTAATTACGCCCATGCAGTCTAAAGCGAATACTAACAACAAAGATGACATTAGTATTGAAGCTACAGGATGCTGAAGATATGAGTGGGCAATTACACCAATTTGTGAGAATAAAAGACCTAATAGGCAGTAGGTAGTAGATAAACCTAATAGGTAAATAAAGTTTTGTTTAAAGCTGTGTGCAATAGATACAAACTTACCACCTAGGATAGTAGCTGAATAAATAGATAGCATTGGGAAGACACAAGGGGTTAAATCTAGTGCCATACCAAACACAAAACATAAAAGCAGTACTAGGATAAAGTTGTCAGTGTTGCCAAAAATATTGTTTTGTAAAGGCGCATTCTGAAGGTTTGTAATCGCATCAGATTTGTAATCTTCAGTTATGACATAGGTGTCTAAAACGGTAGGGTAGCAAATACCTTTAGCATCGCAACCACGATACTCAAGAGAGTACTTATCACCTTCTTTGGCATTGATAAGTTTAATCTCAAGCGTAAAAGGATCTTTTAAGATAGTGCTCTTACCATTTAAATCATGATGAATTTCACCTTTAGGTAATTGTAAGATTTCAATTAAGGCAGAATTTGAAGCTATTTTTAAAGAATCTTTGTAGAGATAAGCTCCCTTATCAATGGATATAGAGCATACAATTTTGTCAGTTTGCTGTTTACACAAAGAGCTAAATGGTGTTTCAACTTGACTTGTTGGAATGGAAAATAAGTCAGATAGCTCATTGTCAGTTGCAAAAGTGCTTTGAAAGATAAAACAACTTAATAATAAAATTAGGAATTTTTTCATGATTTAAACCTTTTAATGCATGGTTAAATCATAGCAAATTTAGTGTAAGCTCATTAAAAAAAGAGCAAAAAAAAACTCCGCTTTAAGCGGAGTTTTACGAACTTATGAAAATTAGATTCTGAACTTAGATAACATTGATAGTAATTCTTTAGCGTGGTTACGTAATAACCCAATCTCATCAGTAGACTCTTGAGATAGGTTAGCACTCTGTTGAGTTAAAGTACTTACACCTTGCATGTTGTTAGAAATCTCAGAGGTTGCAGTTGTTTGCTCGGTTGCAGCGGTTGCAATCTGACCAATCTGATTATTAACATCATCTACGCGGTTGATAATGTTGTTAAGAATATCGGTAACACCACCAGCTCTGTCTGCTAATTCATTCATTTGACCTAAGGTATCAACCATAGACTCATTTGCACTGTTAGCATCTGATTGGATTTGTGAAACCATCTTGGTGATTTCTTGAGTTGAAGCAGATGATCTTGAAGCTAGAGCACGAACTTCATCAGCTACCACAGCAAATCCCTTACCAGCCTCACCTGCACGAGCAGCCTCAATAGCAGCATTTAGAGCAAGTAAGTTAGTTTGAGAAGCGATGTCTTCAATAGTTTGTACGATAGAGCCAATCTTGTTACTTTGCTCTACAAGAGTGCTGATTAACTCAGCATCGTGTTTAGTCTTTTCAGCCTGAGCTTTAATATCATTGATGATACCTTCAGCCTCGTTAACACCTTGAGAGGTGATCTCTTTAGTGTTGTTAGCATTATGAGCTGCAGACTCACAGTTCTTAGCAATATCAGTAGTAGTTGATACCATCTGATCAGATGCAGCTGATACGGTAACAGAACGAGACTCTGCATCAGCAATAGCTTCAGTTACTTGACCAATCTTGCCACTTACATCGTGTAACTTGTTATCGAACTCTTTATAGGATTTGATTACTTGACCTAAAGAATTACAAAGATTCTCCTGCATGACTTTAGTTTCATCAAATACCTTACCAAACTCATCTGATAAGTTATGTTCAATCTTGAAGCTAAAATCACCTTTAGCAATCTTACCAGTATAAGATGTTAATTGCTTGAAGTTTACTTGGATGTAGTTTGATAGCAAAGCAGATAAACCTAAAGCAATTGCAAAAGAGATAATAGCAATGATGATTGAGGTATACATTGGAGTTTTGCTAGTATTGTCGTTATTAAGCTTAGTACTTAGTGATACCTGCTCATTGATTAAAGACTTGTATTGATCAATGCATCTTAATACCACAGGGTAAACTTCAGATAAATATTTATCTAAAGCAGCATCAAAATCACCTGCAACCACTAATGGTACGATGTTTGCTTTATATAAAGTAGCTAGTGTTGCTACTTCTTTTTTCAAATCTAAAATGGTTTGCTTGTAAGACTCAGGAGATGGAAGATCGCCAATGATGTTTTCATTCATAATAGCGGATACTTTTGCGACATCTTCAATCTTAGCTATAGTCTCATCTATAAATTGATTAATCTTTGAGTGATCAGCGCTGTGTTTTAAGAATCCGAATACAGCTTCGTTAGCTGACTCTAAAGATTTTTGAGTGTTAATAACTCTACCATAGGATTTAACTAGAATTCGCTCTACATTAGTTGCTGTATTGATATTAGCGTTAGTGTTAATTACAGCGATGGTAGAAGTTAGGATGATTAAAACGTTTAGAATACCGAAACTTAAAATAAGTTTCATTCTAATGCTAAGATTTTTAAGGAAGTTCATAAGTTCACCTTAGTTTGAGTCGTACACAATATGTATAAAAGTGGATTTTTCAATCCATTTTTAGAAGTAATAATAATATAGTCGGCAATTTATCACAAATCTTTATCCGATAATGTTAGTTTAGGAACATCTTTTAAATAAAGTTGAACTTTTGTCTAATATAAAGATTGACTTCACATAATTAATTCTAATTTTGATAATCTACCTAACATTTAAAAAAATGAAAATTTTTTCATAATTTCTCTTGAAATTTAAAACACCTATCCCCACTTAGTTTTTTGTAGAAAGAATAACGAGTTTTAACTTGCTCTAAAGGTTAAAACTTAGGTGATAGTCAGACACCATTTTCTGACAAGAATAAATAACGGTTAGTTACCGTGGAGAAACAAATGAAATTAGTTCCTTTGTATGATCGTGTTATCGTAAAGCCTTTTGAAGAAGAGCAAAAATCATCAGGTGGTATTTTATTAGGTAGCGCTGCTGTAAAGTCAACTCGCGGTAAGGTAGTTGCAGTTGGTAAAGGTCGTGTACTAGATAACGGCACTTTTGCTCCAATGAGCGTAAAGGTTGGTGACACTGTTGTTTATAACGAAGGTTATGGTTGCAAGAAAGAGAAGTTAGACGGTGAAGATGTTGTAATCATCTCTGAGACTGACGTATTTGCAATTGTTGAAGAATAATTTAATTGTTAGGAAGTAAACTAAATGTCTGCAAAGCAAGTTATTTTTGGTAATGACGCACGCACTCAAATGCTTGAGGGCGTAAATATTCTAGCTAACGCTGTTAAAGTAACCCTAGGTCCTAAGGGCAGAAACGTAGTTCTAGATAAGAGCTACGGTGCACCTCTAATCACCAAGGATGGTGTTTCTGTTGCAAAAGAAATCGAACTTGAAGGCAAGTTCCAAAACATGGGTGCTCAAATGGTTAAAGAAGTTGCATCAAAGGCTAATGATGCTGCTGGTGACGGTACTACAACCGCTACTGTTTTAGCACAAGCTATCGTTAACGAAGGCTTAAAGTCAATCGCTGCTGGTATGAATCCAATGGATTTAAAGCGTGGTATTGATAAGGCTGTTGCAGCTGCAACTGAAGAGTTAAAGAAGCTATCTATCAAGTGCGAAGACAAGAAGGCTATCGCTCAGGTAGGTACCATTTCAGCTAACTCAGATGCAACTGTTGGTAACCTAATTGCTGATGCAATGGAGAAGGTTGGTCGTGATGGCGTTATCACCATTGAAGATGGCCAAGGCTTAGAAGATCAACTAGACGTTGTTGAAGGTATGCAATTTGATCGTGGTTACTTATCACCTTACTTTGTAAACAAGACCGAGACTGGTACTGTTGAGTTAGAGAATCCATACATTCTTCTATGCGATAAGAAGATCTCTAACATCCGTGATTTAATCACTATCCTAGAAGGTGTTGCAAAGGCTGGTAAGTCATTGTTAATCATCGCTGAAGATGTTGAGTCAGAAGCTTTAGCAACCTTAGTTGTTAACAACATGCGTGGTATCGTTAAAGTTGCTGCTGTTAAGGCTCCAGGCTTTGGTGACCGTCGTAAGGCAATGTTACAAGATATCGCAATTCTAACTGCTGGTACTGTAATTTCATCAGAGTTAGGCATGGAATTAGACAAGGCTACTTTAGATGATCTAGGCGTTGCAAAGCGTGTAGTAATCACTAAGGATAACACCACTATCATTGATGGTGAGGGTGATTCTAAGGCTATCGCTGAGCGTGTTGCTCAAATCAGAAAGCAAATTGAAGATTCAACTTCAGAATACGACCGCGAGAAGTTACAAGAGCGTGTTGCTAAGTTAGGTGGTGGTGTTGCTGTAATTAAGGTTGGCGCTGCTACTGAAGTTGCAATGAAAGAGAAGAAAGATCGTGTTGAAGATGCTATGCACGCAACTCGTGCTGCTGTTGAGGAAGGTGTTGTTCCAGGCGGCGGTGTAGCATTAGTTCGCGTAGCTAAGAAGTTAGCTGGTCTAAAGGGTGAGAACCAAGATCAAGACGTTGGTATTAAGGTTGCTCTAACCGCTATGGAAGCTCCTTTACGTCAAATCGTAACTAACGCAGGTCAAGAAGCTTCTGTTGTTGCTAACGAAGTTCGCAACGGTAATGACAACTACGGTTATAACGCAGGTACTGAGCAGTACGGCGATATGATCGAGATGGGTATCTTAGATCCTACTAAGGTAACTCGTTCAGCATTACAATACGCAGCTTCAATTGCTGGCTTAATGCTAACAACAGAGTGCATGGTTGCAGACGCTCCTCGTAAGGACGATGCAGCTCCAGCAGCTCCTATGGGCGGCATGGGCGGTATGCCAGGCATGATGTAATCTTTTAAAGATTAACTAACTTAAAGAGGGCACCTAATAAAAAGGGTGCCCTTTTTATTTGGTAAAAGAATGATTACAATAGTGCCACAATTACAATTTAAAACGACAACTTAAGGTTACTTTATGGAAAACTCTAAGAAGATGCTCTTATCTAACCAATTGTCTTTTGGTATTTTAGGAGCTTTAGAAGCAGCTTGGGCACCTATGGCACCGTTTGTAAAATCAGGTTTAAACCTTGATGATGCTCAATTTGGTCAATTACTGCTCTCTATAGGTTTAGGCTCAATCATTGCCCTTCCAACTGTAGGTCCTTTAATTTCTCGCTTTGGTCCAAGACTTATTGCCATGCTATCTTGCATGACTTTAGCTATCTCCTTAGTGAGTGTAACCTTTTCAAGCTCGGTAATATTTATGTCTGTTATGTTAGCAATTTTTGGTGCTAGCTTAATTGGCGTGGATGTA
>SAMEA3663084__coassemble_1109_pt1 | contig 8927 bp, 7 predicted proteins | sample SAMEA3663084__metabat2_high_PE_002 | metagenome-assembled genome bin SAMEA3663084 (sample SAMEA3663084) | pig gut metagenome | biome: pig gut; feature: pig-associated habitat; material: faeces | place: France | collected 2012 | reverse complement strand
CAAAAGATAAGGACACTTTTAAAAGCTTAGTTAATGAGGTTATTGCCCTTAGAACTACAAAAGAGTTAAGAGAAGAGGAAATCTATAAAGGAAAAGCCTTTGCTAGGCTTTTAAGCTCGTTAGAGCAAGAAATTGATAAAGAGTATTTAGAGATAGCTAAAAAGTCATATCTTGCAGTCTTTACTCTTTTTGGAAAATTAAAAGGTTTAAGTTTAGAGACTATCCTTCAAAGCTATTGCTATGCTTATATTGAAGCACAGACTATAGCTGCTATTAAGCTAGTTCCTTTAGGTCAAACTATAGCATGGCAAATTATTGATAAGTACACCTCTAAAATAGACTCTATCGTTCAAGAGTCCTTAAAGGTTGAGGACGATTATATAGGCTCTGGCCTATTTAATCTGTCTTTATTAAGCGTTAAACATGAGAATTTGTATTCAAGATTATTTAGAAGTTAGTTATGAGTAAAAATGCATTAAGAGTTGGTGTTGGTGGTCCTGTAGGATCAGGTAAAACTGCTTTAATTGAAGTGTTGTGTAAAGCCATGAGAGATAAATGGCAAATTGGGGTGGTAACTAATGACATTTACACAAAAGAGGATCAGCGTATTTTAACAGAGGCTGGCGCTTTGGAGGCTGATAGAATTATAGGTGTAGAAACTGGTGGCTGTCCACATACAGCCATAAGAGAAGATGCCTCTATGAATTTAGCTGCGATAGATGAGTTAAATCACCGCTTTAACAACCTTGATTTAATCTTTATTGAAAGTGGAGGAGACAATTTATCTGCTACTTTCAGTCCTGAGCTTGCTGATATCACCATTTATGTAATTGATGTTTCAGAAGGCGAGAAGATCCCAAGAAAAGGTGGTCCTGGTATTACTAAATCAAGTTTCTTTGTTATAAATAAAACCGACCTAGCCCCATTTGTGGGTGCAAGTTTAGAGGTTATGGAAAAAGATACTAATAGAATGAGACCTAATCTTCCATGGACTTTTACTAATCTTAAAAAAGGTGAAGGTCTTGATAAGGTAATAGCTTTTATTGAAAAGTATTTGATGATCTAAATATAGTCTATAAGAAAACAGCTCCTACTAAAGTAGGAGCTGTGGTTAAAAATTGCTCTTACTCATCAATTTCAATCTTATGCTTCTTGGCAATAGCCTTGATTTTCTTAACAGTTCTTTTAGTGATTGCAGCAATAGCATCTAGGTCGTAGTTCCCCTTTAGCAACATCTCTATCTTCACATTCAGCTAAGATGGTTGCTATCGATTTCATAAGTTAACACAGTCTTTTTCTACTCTGTATTTAGAGGGAACCTTTTAACTTTGTCGTCAATTTTCTTTACGAATTTACAATCTATATAGATCCTAGAAGAATATTTAGAGTTGAGTGATTAGCCACTTTCCTTTGCGGCAAGATCCATATCTACATATACTTCCATTGAATTGCAAAGATAGCATTAAGCGTTTAACCGTGATGATTGAAACGTTTAAAATCTTGCTGATTTCTTTTTGCGTAATCCATGGATTTTTCTTAATTAGAGTTAGCAACTTAAGTATTTGCTCTACCTTATACTTTGAAATAGTTCCTTTTTCATAATCAAAGATAGAGCAATTTGCATAATCAGCGTTTTTAGTATCATTAGTATCATGAACTAAGCTAGAGCGATTAGTATCAGCTGTCGTTTTAGTATCATTAGTATCATGAGCCAAGCTAGAGCGATTAGTATCAGCTACATTTTTAGTATCATTAGTATCATGAGCTAAGCTAGAGCGATTAGTATCAGCTATCGTTTCAGTATCATTAGTATCATCTAATTTTGGCTTATTAGAGATAGAAGAATTCGTTTTGTTTGTTTGATAAAGATATACACTATATACACCATCTAAAATAAGCTCTTTTATAGTATTAGTATCTGCTAAAATTGTAATTCCATTTTTACGGATATAAGTGCTATTTTGGATTCTGTTGCCTTTGATATAGTATGGCTTTAATGCGCCTTTTGGTATCTCAACTATAATTAGATATTTATTCTTATAGTTCCTAACGTAAATGTTTATGAGCACTTCTAGCTCACAGTAATTTGAAATACTCTTTGTGATAGTATCCATAACTTTGAACAAGGAATCATCATTGATACCAATTATCTCTCTTTTCCTTTCGTCAAGTCCAAAGAGGAGCTTTCCTCCATTAGTATTGGCAAAAGCCACAACAGTTTTAAGGTAATCGTTGTTCTTAAAAGAGCAAATTTGGCAATCCATATCAGAGGATTCTTCTTCAAGAAGAAAATCAAAATCTTTCATATTCATTTCTCAATATCAATTTTTTAATAAGGTAAGTGCATAAAACACAAAAGCTTAAGTAATGCAGAATGCTATAAGTTAATTTACTCTAGCATCCATATCTTTAACAAGCATTGAAGAATAAATCGGCGAGATAAAAGATCTTGTAGTGCAACTTAAAAAATTAGCTTTGAATCCTCCAATTTATTTTAACAGTTATGCGTAATAACCTATAAAAGTGTTAAAATGGAACAAAATGTTTCATTTTTAACTTTAGAAGAAAATTTTGTATGAATAATGTCTTAGTAAGAATAAAGAATATTGAGATTTCTAATTTCAAAAATACAAAACATGGTTATGTGGATCTTGAAAACAAAAAAAGTCAATTTAGATCAAGTGTGCTTGCATTATATGGTCAAAATGGTTCAGGAAAAACCTCTTTAATAAATGCAATTGAGTTGTTAAAGAATATTTTAACTGGTCAAAAAATTGATAATAGTTTTTTAGATGATATCAATGTTGATTCTGAAAGTTTGGAATTAAAATTTACTTTTGAAGTAAAAGACATTGAGAAAAAGAAATTATACAACATATTCTATGAAGTAAATTTAACCAAACAAGAAGAAGAAACTACTGAAAATGTAATAAATGGAGGTTCAATTAAAACAACAATTAAACCTCTAATTTGTAATGAAAAATTGTCATATTCTTATTCAGATCAAGAAGGAAATAAAAAAAAGAAAACTATACTTGCAGATACTTCTTCTGATAAGGATATTCTGTTACCAAAAAACACTTTTTTGCAAATAATCGGTAAAAACGACCAATTAAAAGATAAGTTAGCTTTAATAAAAGAATTAACTAAAAACGCCTCCAAATCATATATTTTTTCACTTGAATTTTTTAAAGTTATTGAAGCATCTTGTAGCAACTCAGAATTGTTTTTTGCAATCAAATCTTTGATTAAGTATGCGTACTACGATTTGTTTATCATAACAACATCAGCATCAGCACGTATAAGCTTAGATGACTTACCTATTATCTTTAAAAACGTGGACTCTTCATTTGGAACTATCGTAATAAACTTAACTCAGCCAAGTGTAATTCCTGAAAATGTATGTTCATTATTAGAAAAAGTAATTTCCAATATGAACATTGTATTGAGAAAAATTGTTCCTAAGTTGGAAATTGGCATTAACTACTTAGGTAGTGAAATTAACGAAAAAGGGTCTGTTTGTAAGAGAATACAAATTGTTTCTAAAAAGAATTCAAAAGAAATTCCTTTAAAGAATGAATCAGAAGGAATTAAAAAGATCATTTCAATACTTCATTTGCTAATTTCTGTCTATAACAATCCATCTGTAACAGTGGCGATAGATGAAATTGACTCAGGAATATTTGAATATTTATTGGGAGAATTATTAAAAATAATATCTGAAAGAGGAAAAGGACAGCTTATTTTTACATTGCATAATCTTCGTCCTTTAGAAACTTTAGATGCTAGTTTCGTTGCATTTACAACAGTTAACCCTAATAACAGATACATTAGGTATTCCAATATAAAAAGGAATAATAATCTAAGACACTTGTACTATAGAGATATTATTGTTGGTTTATCAAAAGAACCAATATATGAATCAGCTGACAATGCGGATGTTGCAATAGCTTTTAGAAAAGCAGGACTTTACGATGAAAGCTAGAATGAAAATGATCTAGCAGTGCACACAGTAATTAAATTTCCTTTATCGCAATAAAAATGAGATAATAGCAAGTTATCTGTATTTTAAACTTTGGACATGAAGTCCTTTTGTATACTGGTATATATCGATGGACAAGTTAGAAGAAGCCAAATTAAATGGCGTAAACGCAGCAAATAATGCAAAAGATTTACAAGAATTAGATGCTGTAAGAGTTAATTTTTTAGGTAAGAAAGGCGAATTTGCAGCTTTCATGCAAGAGCTAGGTAAATTATCAGCTCAAGAGCGCCCTGTACGTGGTGCTATCATCAATGAAGCCAAGCAAGCCGTAGTTGCAGCTATTGAGGAGCGTCGTGCTCAAATTGAAAATGCAGCTTTAGCAGAGAAATTATCTAAAGAAACTGTAGATATTTCTTTACCTGGAAGATCAAATCCTATTGGTAATGAGCACCCAATTAGTCGCACCATTGAAAGAATCAAAGAGATCTTTGGTTCAATGGGCTTTAGCGTAGTTGGTGGTCCTGAGATTGAAGACGATTACCACAATTTCGATGCTTTAAATTTACCACCAAATCACCCAGCTCGTTCTTCACAAGATACTTTCACTGTAGAAAATGGTCTATTACTACGTTCTCAGACCTCCTCTGTACAGGTAAGAACCATGGAGACTCAAAAGCCTCCTATCAGAATTATTGCTCCAGGTAGAGTATATCGTAATGACTACGATATGACTCATACTCCTATGTTCCACCAAGTAGAAGGTTTATTAGTGGAAGAGCACACTTCTTTTGCAGAGCTTAAGGGTGTTTTAAATGAGTTTTTATTAAAGTTCTTTGAAGAGGAATTAGAAGTTCGCTTCCGTCCTTCATTCTTCCCATTCACAGAGCCTTCAGCTGAAGTTGATTTACGCAGAAAAGGCGGTAAGTGGCTTGAAGTATTAGGTTGCGGTATGGTGCACCCAAATGTATTACGTAACGTAGGTATTGATACTGACAAATATGTTGGTTATGCCTTTGGTATGGGCGTTGAACGCTTAACCATGTTACGTTATGGCGTAAATGATTTACGTGCATTCTTTGAGAATGACTTACGTTTCTTAAAACAATTTGCCTAATACATAAGAAGTGGATAGTAAAAATGATTTTTAATAAACAATGGATTGATGAGTGGGTTGATAACAACCTAAGTGCTGAAGAATTGTCAGACAAAATCACTATGGCAGGTCTTGAAGTAGACAGCGTAAGTGATGTTGCAGATAACTTTGATAAAGTTGTTGTAGGTAAAGTATTAGAGTGTGTTCCACATCCAGATTCTGACCATATGCACGTAACTAAAGTTGATGCAGGTACTGGTGAGATTTTCCAAATTGTTTGTGGTGCTCCAAATTGTCGTGAAGGTTTAAAGGTTTGTGTATCTTTAATCGGTGCACATGTTAACGGCATTACCATTAAAAAGGCAAAACTTCGTGGTGTAGAATCTAACGGTATGCTTTGCTCTTACAAAGAGCTAGGTATGGCTGAAGAGTCAAATGGTATCATCGAGTTACCTGAAGATGCACCTCTTGGAATGGATGTACGTGAGTACTTTAAGTTGAATGATAAAGTAATCGACGTAGATTTAACCTCTAACCGTCCTGACTGCTTAGGTATTTGCGGTATAGCTCGTGAAGTTGCTGTTTTATTAAATAAAGAGTGCAAATATCCTGTAATTGAGCCTGTAAAGCCAACTATTGATGATATCTTCCCAGTTGAAGTCGAAGATAAACAAGGTTGTCCTCGTTATCTTGATAGAGTAATTCGTGGTGTAAATCAAAAGGCTGTAACTCCACTTTGGATGGTTGAGAAATTACGTCGTTGTGGCATCCGCTCTGTATCTCCTATCGTGGATGTAACTAACTACGTGATGTTAGAGTTTAGCCAACCTTTACACTCTTTTGATTTAAACAAGTTAAAAGATAAGATTGTAGTAAGAAAAGCTCATCAAGACGAGAAGATGACTGTGTTATCAGGTGAAGAGCTAAAGCTTAATGCAAATACTCTTCTGATTACTGATGCTACAGGTCCTGTAGCTTTAGCTGGTATCTTTGGTGGTCTAAATTCAGGTATTGATGAGAACACTACTGATGTGTTGTTAGAGTCTGCTTTCTTCAGTCCTGATGCAATTAAAGGTAGAGCACGTAGCTACGGTTTAGATACTGATGCTTCTCACCGTTTTGAGCGCGGTGTAGATCATGACAATCAACGTCGTGCTATGGAAAGAGCTACTGCTTTGTTAATTGAAATTGCAGGTGGCAAGGCAGGTCCTATCAACGAAGTTGTTTCAGAGCAAGATCTTCCAAAACACGAGCCTATTACTTTACGTATGACAAAACTTGCTAAAGTTTTAGGTCAAGAAATCGATGAGAACACTGTATTTAACATCCTAAAGAACTTAGAGTTAAATCCAGTTAAAGTAGATGGTGGCTTTACTTGCGTATCTCCAAGCTTTAGATTTGATATCGCTATTGAAGAAGATCTAATCGAGGAAGTTGCTCGTATTTATGGTTACGACAACATCAAGAATGCAACTCCTGTAAGTGAACTTTACATGGTTCATGAAAAAGAAGAAGTAGTTTTAGATAAAGATATTAAGAATGCTCTTGTATCTGTAGGCTACAACGAAGCTATTACTTACTCCTTTACTGATCCTAAGGTATTAAAAGAGTTCTCAGACATCAAACCATTGATGTTAAATACTCCTATTTCACCTGAATTGTCAGCAATGCGTACTAGCTTACTAGCTGGTTTATCTATTGTAGCTAAGTACAATGCTAACCGTCAGCAGCGTTCTGTACGTTTATTTGAGCAAGGCTTACGTTACATCATTGATGAGAAAGCAGAAAACGGTGTGTCACAAGTACCTATGGTTGCAGGTATCAGCGTAGGTGATATCTGTGATGAGTCATGGACTGCTAAGACCAGATCTGTAGACTTCTTTGATATCAAAGCTGATGTTGAAGCATTATTAAATGTTACTGTAAACAAGGATGCTTTCAGCGTTCAAAGAACTACTGAGAAATTCTTACACCCAGGTCAAGGTGCTGATCTTTACAAAGATGGTGTAAAGGTAGGTTACTTTGGTATGTTACATCCAACCACTCAAAAAGCATTAGGCTTTAAGCAAAAGGTGGGTGTATTTGAGATTTTACGTAGTGCTATTGAGACTAGAGTAGTACCAAGCTACCATGCAATCTCCAAATTCCCTTCAGTACGCAGAGACTTTGCGTTCGTAATTGACAAGTCAGTTGCTGTAAATGATTTAATCACTTTAATTAAGCAAGTAGGTGGCACCTTAGTTCAAGATGTTAAGATCTTTGACGTCTTTGAGGATGCTTCTTTAGGTGATAAGCACTCTGTAGCTTTAGGTGTAATTGCACAAGCTGTAGAGCGTACTCTAGAAGATACTGAAGTTGATACTTTAGCAACATCAATCGTTGAGGCTGCTAAAGAGAAGTTTGGTTCTGTTTTACGTTCATAGGTGATCTGTATGGCAAGTGAAGGCAATATGACCTCCTTAGAGGAAAAATTAACAAACCTTGAAGAGTTGACTAAAAAACTTGAACAAGGCAATTTGCCTATTGATGAGGCTATTGCTCTTTACAGTCAAGGCATGGAGCTTGCAGTTTCCTGTAAGAAATCTCTTGATGAAATGTCTTTAAAGCTTACAGAAGCTCGTGAAAAAGCAACTAAAGCTTTAAATGGTGATGAGACTTAACTTTAAAGGTATTGTTGTGGATTTAAAAGAATTTGCACCAAAGGTAGTTACAAGAGTTAATTCTTTTATGGAGAACTACCTAAATAGTTTAGATAACGCAGCGCCTAATTTAAAAGCTGCTATGTCTTATGGTTTGTTATTAGGCGGTAAGAGAGCAAGACCTTTATTAGTGTATGCTACAGGTTTAGCTTTTGGTCAGAGTGAGGACAAGCTAGACTATGCTGCCGCAGCTATTGAATGTGTGCATGCTTATTCTTTAATTCATGACGATATGCCTGAGATGGACAATGACAAATTACGTCGTGGTCATGAGACTGTACATGTAAAGTTCTCTCAAACTCAGGCCCTTTTAGCAGGTGATGCACTACAAACTTTAGCTTTTGAGATTTTATCTGACAAAAATTCACAATTGTCAGATAAATCCGTGGCTACCTTAACTCGTATTTTAGCAACCAAAGCAGGTTACTCAGGTATGTGTGGTGGGCAAGCCATTGATCTTGACTCTGAAGGTAAACATATTCCACTTGAGAGCCTAAAGCTTTTGCATTCTAAAAAGACAGGTGCTTTGATTAGAGCTGCTGTGTTAATGGGCGCTTATGCTAGTGAGAGAGCAACTATTGAAGAAATTGCTATCTTAGATGAGTATGCTACAAAAGTAGGTTTAGCTTTCCAAGTTTGGGATGATGTCTTAGATGTCATCGGTGATACTAAAGTAATGGGTAAGACCCAAGGTGCGGACATTAGCCTTGATAAGAGTACATATCCATCCTTAATGGGAATTGAAAAAGCACAACAATACGCAAAGGATTGTGCTAATCAAGCGATTGAAGTAGTATCTAAGTTAAATGCAGATACTAGCCTTTTAGAGCAATTTGCCTTATTTACTGTTACTAGAGATCATTAGGATTGTGAGTAAAGTTTTAACCCCATTATTAGATACTATTAAAAGCACAGACGATTTAAGGCATTTACCTGTAAGTGAGCTTGATGATCTGTGTGCTGAGATCCGCTCTTATCTTATTGATTCAGTAAGTAAAACTGCAGGTCACTTATCCTCAGGCTTAGCTGTAGTAGAGCTTACTACTGCTTTGCACTATGTCTTTGATACTCCTAACGACAAGATAGTCTGGGATGTAGGCCATCAGTCTTATCCTCATAAGATTTTAACTGGGCACAAAGAGGAGCTTAAAAC
>SAMEA3663084__coassemble_1100_pt1 | contig 8954 bp, 6 predicted proteins | sample SAMEA3663084__metabat2_high_PE_002 | metagenome-assembled genome bin SAMEA3663084 (sample SAMEA3663084) | pig gut metagenome | biome: pig gut; feature: pig-associated habitat; material: faeces | place: France | collected 2012 | reverse complement strand
AGGTTTGATTAAGAAGAGGAGCCGCCTTAGCATCATCAGATGTAGCTTGCTTAAGTGGAGTTAACTCAATACCTGCGCTAAATAAGAAGCCATCATCTTTTTTAACTAATCTTTCTATAATCTCAAGATTGTGCTTTTCTCTAAAGAAGTCAAAGATGTGTTTTGCAACAATAGGTCCGATATCAGGAAGCTGTAAAAGCTTTGAATAGCTTGCTTTAATTAAATCGTCTAGAGTCTCAAAGTGAGTGGCTAAGGTTCTTGCAGTACTTGCCCCCACCTCACGAATACCTAAAGCATAGATAAAACGATTTAAAGGAATAACTCGAGATCTATCAATAGCAGCAATAAGCTTTTTCGCAACTACATTGCCAAGTAAACGAGTCTTTTTAGTCTCATCTCCAGCGTCTAACACTAGTGATGCCAAATCGTCTTGAGTGAGCGTATAAATATCAGCAATAGAATTTAACTTATGAGTAGAAACTAATTGCTCAACAATTCTGTCACCAAAGCCTTCTAAATCTAAGGCATCACGAGATACGTAATGTAAGATAGATTCACGTAACTGTGCGTGGCATACAAGACCACCTGTACAACGGGCAACCGCTTCCCCTTCTACACGCTCAATAGCAGAGCCACACTCAGGGCATACAGTTGGGAAGACAATCTCCTTTTGAGTACCGTCTCTTTTCTCTTTTACGACACCTGAGATCTGAGGAATTACATCACCAGCACGACGCACGATAACCATATCGCCAATCATTAAATCTAAGCGTCTAATCTCATCCTCATTATGCAAGGTGGCACTAGATACAGTTACACCACCGACATATACAGGGTTAAGTTTAGCTACAGGAGTTATCGCACCAGTTCTTCCAACCTGAAAGATCACATCTAAAAGCTTAGTCATCATTTCCTCAGGTGGGAACTTATAGGCAATTGCCCAGCGAGGAACTTTAGCGGTAAAACCTAATTGCTCTTGAATAGGTAAAGAGTTTACTTTTAAAACAACACCATCGATGTCGTAATTTAAAGTTTGACGTCTTGCTAAGATATCGTCATAAAAAGCTTTTAAGCCATTAAGACCATTTACAAGCTTAATATTAGGGTTAACTGGTAAACCAAACTTTTTAAGCTCTAAAAGACGGTGGTATTGATCCTCTGGTAAGTCATAACCTTCGCATTGACCTACATAGTAGGCAAAGAAAGATAAAGGACGCTTTGCTGTAATTTTTGGATCTAACTGACGTAAAGAGCCAGCAGCTGCATTACGAGGATTAGCAAAGACTTTACCTCCTGTTTTTAAAGCATTCTCATTCCACTTTTTAAAGCCATCACGAGTCATGATAACTTCGCCTCTTACATCTAAGTAAGATGGAACGTGATCTCCTGTAAGTCTTAGGGGAATAGCTTTAATGGTTTTAACATTCTCAGTGATATTCTCACCTACTCTACCATCGCCACGGGTAGCAGCTTGTACAAGAAGACCATCTTGATAGATTAAAGAGACAGCTAAACCATCAAGTTTAGGCTCAGCACAATACTCAACTTCAGGAACATTGATAGCATTTAGCATGCGCTGATTAAATTCAATAAGCTCCTGATGATTAAAGATATCTCCCATAGACATCAAAGGAACTTTGTGTTGCACGCTCTCAAAAGCACTTAGAGGAGCACCTCCTACTCTTTTAGTTGGAGAGTCAGGATCATTTAAATCTAAATTACTCTGCTCTAAAAGCTCAAGCTCTCTGTATAGACGGTCATATTCAGCATCTGGAACTAAAGGCTCATCATCTACATAATAGGCTTTAGCATAACGATTTAGAGTATCAATAAGCTTACGATACAGCTCTCTTTGGCTTAAGGTATCACTCATCACTAATCCTCCTGCTTGTCATAGCTGTGCAACAAGGATTCAATGTGATCAAGTTTCTCAACGGAGATCTCTTTATTGTCGTTATCAACAATAGTGCCACCTAAGTGCTCAATTAAGCACTGAGCAGCAATTCTCATAGCTTTAAAATAAATATAACCTTTACCTTTTGGTGGTAATTGCATGTAGATAGCTAAGGATTTAGTACTAAAGCCATCCATTTGCTTTGGGAAGGAATAAGGTGCTTCAAGGGAGCAAATTCTAAATACCACAATATCTTTTAAGTTAGGGTTCTCATAAACACAAAAGATATCTTTTTCACCACGGATAAAGCCGTAGGTATTAAATAATTCTTCTAAATCAAGACCTTTATAAGGACGACCTGTTGAAGCAGATAAGTTAAGCTCATAGGTGGTCATAATCTGCTCATTTAAAGCTTCTTTAGGATCTTTATGCTCTTTTACTGCTTGAGCTTTAGGCTCTTTTGAGGAGAAGGTTTCAATCTTACCAATTTCAGCAGTTGCGGTATTGTCCTTATTGTCTTGTGGTACCACAATTCTTACTTTACCGATTTGATTAGACTTTACGATTTCTTGATCTTCTTTTGAGCCTTTTACTAACTTACGATTGATGCTTCGACCAGAAAACCATAGACCATGAACAACAAAAGCTAAGATTGCAATCGCTCCCACAATTAAAATTAGCGAACTTGAATCATTTATTGTCATGAGCTTTATCTCCATTATTCTTTAGTATTAACTTATTATTTTACACGAACTTTTTTTAAATACTTAAACGAATTTAAATCATTTATGATGGCAGTACAAATAATCGTGTAATGGCAGATATTTTAAGCACAAAAGCTCTCAAAAAAGATTACGCAGATTAGGCTCCATGTTTATCAAATTAAGTCCTGATACAGGTATTAGGCATTCTTAATGTTTTTCAGTTTACTGCAAGCTTTAAATACTGTGCATATAGAAAAATGATCCCTTATAATAAAGGTAGTTAGTTACAGCCTCGACCGTTGATGTTTTCGTTGTTAGCTCTCTTGCTATCAACTGTTTTATTACCAAACTTTTGCTGCAAGCTTTCAATAGTATTATTCAGTTAATCAATTGTTTTGGTCTGAGCATTTAACATTTCAAAGAGGACTTTGAACAGACTTATAAGGCTAGTGAATAAAAGAGCTAAAGCAGGTTGAGATTTTGTTTCTCTCTTAACCTGCTTTGATATCTCATCAAACTGTTTTTGTAACTCTTTTAAATCCACGTTAAAATCCTTGATATGGCTTGATTATGTAGATGATATAAAATCGATGTGTTGAGAATTTTAGAACAAAAAGTGAAAGCTATTCAAGACTTTAAGACTCTTTAGATTTCACTTCTGTCTAGAGAAAATCTTACTTTGCTCTATTAACAAACATATTGTAAAAAGTTCTCAAATATTACGCTTTTAAGTCTTCTGAGATGTTAATATTAGATTGCTTAAGATTAGTCATTAACATCACTTAAAAGAAAAATTTAAACTTTGTATGAACATCAATCAAACAACTCAAAAGATTAGCCTTGTAACTGCTATTTCCTTAATTTTTGATGGAATATCTTTAGCTTTAAAAAAAGAATTTAGAGCTTTTGTGTTAATTCCAATTTTAATAAACCTTGTTTTATTCTCAGTTCTTGGTTATGTCTTGTTCTACTATATCAAAGAGCTTATTTTTGATATTTTCAATACCTTCCCTGATTGGTTAGTATTTGTAGCCTATATCTTAAGTGCTTTGTTGGTAATAGCCTTGCTAATAGCAGGTTGTTATTTTTTCTCAACAGTAGCCACTATTATTGCTTCCCCTTTCTATGGGCTATTAGCTGATAAGGTAGAACTTTATTTAAACAACACTCAAGGTATTGATATGAGTGTAACCGATCTTATAAAAGACATATCTCGTATTCTGTTACGTGAAGGTAGAAAGCAGTTATTCTTTTTACCATTAGCTTTGTTGTGTTTACTAATTTCTTTAGTACCAGTTTTAAATTTTGTAAGTCCTTTCTTTTGGTTTGCTCTAACCTCTTGGATGGGTTGCTTGCAATATGCCGATTATGCTTATGACAATCACCATGTCTCTTTTAAAGATATGCAACAGGATTTAAAGCAAAACTATGTATCCTCCTTTACTTTAGGAGCTACAGTATCCATTGCTTTACTAATTCCAATTGTAAATTTATTGATCCCTCCTGCAGCTGTTTGTGCTGGCACAAAATACTACTTATTGTTAAAACAAGCACGCCAAGTTGAGATCATTGAGGAGTAACTTATATGTATACCTTATCAGGATTAAGCATTAGCGCAGGTATCAGTTCAGCTCCTGCTTTGGTTATTGCCAAAGAAAACAAAGAATACACTCAAGACGAATTATTTACTTACGATCCTGATATTGAAAGTGATACCTACTTAAAAAAGTCTAGTTTGTTTGCACAAAAATTAAGACAAATTGTAAATCCTAACAAAGACTGTGTAAGAGATTTACTAGGTGCTGCAGCTGGCTTTTTAACCTCACAGGACAATAAAAACAGCGTATTAAAACTTATCCAAAGTGGATGCTCTGCTTCAATGGCAGCGCGCTCTGTCTTACTGTCAAATCTTGAGGAGTTTTATAAGCACAATACTGATTTACAAGCTGACAAATCAGAATTGACCTCTTTAATGAATGAGTTTATTCATACTCTAGGTCATGAATCAGGTGAAATTACTCAATTACCAAAACTTACTAAAGATGTCATTTTAATTACTAAGGATTTATCCCCTGCACAATTGCTATCTTTAGATACTAACCACATCAAAGGTGTAGTTTTAGAAGGTGGCAGAGACTCAGGTCACTTGAGTGTAGTATTACGAGAACTAGGTATTCCTGCTATCTACAGTGTATTTGATGCAACTACCATCAAATCTGGCACCAAGATTTTATTAGATGCTAACAGTGCTGCAGTCATTGTTGATCCTAGTGATGACATTTGCCAAAGCCTAATGGGTAAGCAAGATCTCTTCTGTGACAATATCAATGACGAGTCTTTATTAAATATCACCATAGGCTGCGCTGTTGGTGCTAACAATCAGGATTGTAATGGCTTTATTGCAACTCACGGTTTAGGTCTACTACGTTCTGAGTTCTTATTCTTAAGCTCTACTACAGAGCCTACAGAAGAAGAGATGATTGAAAAGTTTTACCCACTATTTTCAAATATCTCCAAAAACGCACCTATTACAGCAAGAACCTTTGACTTTGCAGATGACAAAAAGCCTTTATTTACTGTAAGAACTGACGATACAGGTCCACTTGAAGGATATGGCGCTTGTGTAGGTACAGAGCTTTTGAAAAAAGAGATCAGAGCCCTTTTAAGAGCAAGCTCAGGGCAGAAGATCACTATCGTATTCCCACTTGTCACCAAGATAAGTGAAAAGGATTATTTGCTTTCACTTGCAAAAGAGTGTCAAAAGGAATTAACAGAGCAAAAGATCCCATTTGGCAAGCTTGATATCTCCTTTATGATTGAAACTCCTGCAGCTGTGTTACTAGCACCTGCTATTGCTAAAGACTGCTCGATGATGATCATAGGTACAAGCTCTCTTGCTGAGTACGCATCAGCTCCATGTCCACCTGACAATGCCTTTACACCTGTTTTAGCTAAGATGATTGTTATGGCAGCTAAAGCTGCCCATGACACTAATGTAACTTTAGGTATTGCAGGTAGATTTGCAAGTAGAACAGAGTTACTACCTTTCTTTTATAAACTTGGGGTTACTTATCTTGTGGTGGGAACTTACAACATCAAGAAAGTTAAGACTCAAGTTGAGAGACTTAATCTTGAAAAAGATCTTAACCCTAAATTTGATGAAGTACTCTATAATGACGTTATGAACACCTATTCAGGTAACGTCTTATCAGACATCATGAACAAATTAAACTAAGGTAAACATGAGCTTATTTTCGTTTTTTAAACATAAAAAAGAAGATCCTAAAACTGAAGCCATTTCAGAATCTGATTTAGAGCTTATAGCTCCTGTAAGTGGTACCTTATTACCCCTTGAGCAAGTACCGGATCTTGTGATTTCTGAAAAACTAGTAGGTGACGGCGTAGCCTTTATCCCTCGTTCAAGTCAAATCCTAGCTCCTTGCAAGGGTGTTATCACACGCATTTTGCCATCAAAAACAGCTTTTGCTATTCGCCATAAAACAGGTATTGAAATTTATATTACCTACGGTGTTGGCACTAATACTTACAAAGGTGATGGCTTTACTAAAGATCTTAATGTAGGTGATGAGGTAGACGTTGGAACTCCTATCATTACTTTCAATCCACAGATTGCAAATGAGAATTTAGAGTCTACTGCAACCTCAATGATTGTGATAAACAGTTCAGCTAATATTGCTAGAGTTGTAAGTACTACAGGAAAAGTTGAGGCAGGTAAAACCCCTTGTGCATGGGTTATCTTAAATCAATTTAATACAGACGTAGATAACTAATTCATCCTACAAAGCAAACGCTTTGTAGGACTTAAATAAGCTACTCTACTATTGAGTCACTACTTTCTTTACCACTATATCTTTGACTAATCTCTTGAGCTATTTGATTAGCTTTTTGCTCATCAGCTTGTTTCTTTGTGAAATAGTCGTAAGTGTATTGTGTAGTGGTATCTTCAGTTGAGGTTGTTGTAGTTGAAGCTTGCTTTCCAGTAGTTTGAGTTGAAGTATCTACTGTAGTTTTAGCTTCCATCTGCTCTGTTTCAATTTCTGATGCACTCTTTGAAGCTACATCACTAACCTCTGTTGGCTTTGCAGTTTCAGAAGATTTAACAGGTTCATCAGTCTTAGTTACTGAAGAAGCTGTTGTATCAGTAGCAGTCTTCTTACCATACTTGTCAGCTACATCTTTTTCAATAGCTGCTAGATTCTCAAGATTCTTTTTCTTAATAGCTTGATAATCATAGGTATAGCCAGAGCTACTTGAAGAGTCTTGTTTGTTAGTAGCATTAGTTTCTTTCTTTACATACTTTTGTAAAGCATCTAAAGACTTATCACTAATCTTTACATAGTCCTCAGAACTATTAGCAATCTTCATCTTCTCTTCAAACTCGGTCTTATAACGAGTTTGTTTAATTAAGCCCTGAGAATTTGAATTTATTGCTGATAATAGATCGCTTTGCTCTTTCTTATTAGAAACAGTTTCACCAGAATATGATTTGATTGCAGCATGAATGCTATCTAATGCATTACTATCAATTGCCATTTTTATCCTCCTTTTTAGCTAAGCTAAAAAGAATCTTCCTACCCTCATCTACTATTATCGGATAAAAAGAGTGAGAACTTTAGAAAAAGGAGAAAATATTTTTGAATAGTTCTCCTTCATGCATCTAATAAGACTTTTCCTAACTTAAATCAAGCTTATCGCATAACGCAAATAGTTCTTCAACCTTAGAAACAATACGCTTTTGCTCTGCTAGAGGAGGAAGGGGAAAAATAAAATTTTCTAAATTTTTAGATGACAAATTAGGTTGCGCTGTACCATTATCTGTCTGAGAAATTTCATCAAAAAACAACTTAGAATCAATAAAATATGATACGTAAGAAACCATACTATTTAATTTTTTTGGTTGTCTTAATATTACAAGTGATGATGCTATTGCTCCTTGCTCTTCAGTAAATACGGCATGTTTTCCCAAAGATCCTCTAATACATATAACAATATCGTTCTTTTGTAACTTACCACTACTCAATAAATCATATTGTTCATTACTTAAACACATCAATTTTTCATCATGTAATATTTTTCCATCTTTTAAATTTATTGCACTTATGAATGGTATTCCTTTAGTTTTTAACTTATCTTTTGAAGGGTAATTTTTTCCCCTATCTCCATTAATAAATTGAAACAATGATACTAGCCTACACCATCTCCAACTCTCAGGAATATCAAAAGGTATTTCATCTTCCGTAATAGGAGCTAACGCTTTTTCTTTTTTAATCTTACCTTCAGCTATTAACTTCTGTTTTTCTTCTTGAATTTGGTTAAACAGATCTTGACCGGTTCCTTCTTCAGGACGTTGTTCTACTAATTTTCCTTCAATTGCATACTGAAGAATTGATTTTCTTAATTGACCAGGAAACTTAGAGTTTAATAATTCCAACTCATCATAGTATTCTTGGTATTTATCAACATATGGAAGTAATTCTTCAATCTTAGCAACAATACGCTTTTGCTCTTCTAGAGGAGGAAGTGGAATAGGGATATTACAAATTGTCTCAGAGCTTACTCTTGGCATTTTTACACCATATGAGTTCTCATTCGCTATACTGTCCACTAACGGACTTTTCATAAAGTACATAACATACGTATTGCTCAAACATCCATATGCGCTAAATGGAACTATCTCTGAACTACAAACTCCAGATGAAGGTGCAATTAGAATTTTCTTTAAATAAGGACGCAATTTACTATATAGAATATCCCCTTTTGTAAATTTGAGTTTTTCACCTTTTATTATTTTGTCCTTTGCTAGTTTTTTTTCTAGAATTATTCCGCTTTCTTTTTCTATATCTTCTAGATCTAATACAAGAGTGTCATTACAAAGATTAGTTGATGTAACCTTTTCCTTTGTCTGATTATAACTTGTAACCAGACCTATACGGGTCCACTCCCAATTCTCAGGAATATCAAAAGGTATTTCGTCTTCAGTAATAGGAGCTAATTCTTTTTCATTTTTTATCTTACCTTCTGCTATTAGCTTTTGTTTTTCTTCTTGGATTTGATTAAATAGCTCTTGACCTGTTCCCTCCTCAGGACGTTGTTCTACTAATTTTCCTTGAATAGCTAATTGTAAGATACTGTTTTTTAACTGTTGAGGAGTCATTAGTCTTTTCTCTCCATTACAGCTTTTATTTGCTCAAGAATGTTATCAATTTTCTTATTAAGTTCAGATCTACTCTCTTCGTATCTTGAGATTAACTCATTTGGCTCAAGAATCTCTTCTACTTCATGAGGAAAACCGCACAAATTTATGTTGTATTGATTGTCTATTAACTCTTGAACTG
>SAMEA3663084__coassemble_1090_pt1 | contig 9019 bp, 4 predicted proteins | sample SAMEA3663084__metabat2_high_PE_002 | metagenome-assembled genome bin SAMEA3663084 (sample SAMEA3663084) | pig gut metagenome | biome: pig gut; feature: pig-associated habitat; material: faeces | place: France | collected 2012 | reverse complement strand
CAATGCGTCCAGGACAATTCATTATCCTGACAATAAACATTGTTATTACCTTTTTGAGTATGGGAGAACTCATCACCACCTAATAGATGAGGGATACCTTGAGAGATTAAAGTTGTAGCCATTAAGTTACGCTTTAATAGCCAGCGACGCTTTAGTACCTCAGGATCTTTAGTTGGTCCTTCAACACCTTGATTTGAGGAGTAATTCTCATTGGTACCATCACGATTCTCCTCGCCATTTGCCTCATTGTATTTATGAGAATAGGATACTAAATCCTCAAGGGTAAAGCCATCATGATAAGTAATGTAATTTACACTTGCATTGATGGAGCGGCGATCTCTTGTAAAGATGTCACGAGAGCCCATAATTCTTGTAGCAAACTTACCGATAAGACCTTTATCACCACGCCAGAAACGTCTTACTATATCGCGGAATTGATCGTTTTGCTCAGACCAACCTTGTGGGAATTGACCTAAGCGATAGCCATTTGGACCTACATCCCAAGGCTCAGCAATCATAATAGATTGAGCTAAACGGTCAATACAGAAACAGGATTTTAAGAAAGCGCCATCTGCGTCAAATTCATGGAAAGAGCTACCATGAGTTTCACGACATACAGTTACACCTAAATCAAATCTAAAACCATCGACTCTCATGTGTTTTGCCCAATAGATTAAAGAGTCTAGAATTAAATTCAAAGTAGGTCTAGCTTGTGCATTTACAGTATTACCACAGCCTGTTACATCATAGCAATTAGTAAAATCGTAGTTGCCATAAGGATCGCTTCTGTAGGTGTAGTAATTTCTTGCATCAAGACCACGTAGACTTAACACACAGCCATTTTTACCACCTTCAGCTGTATGGTTATAAACTACATCCAAAATCACTGCAATATTGTGTTTGTGTAGTTCTTTAACCATGGTTTTAAATTCTACTACAGCATTTTGATACTCTACTGCGTATTTAGGATCTGGTGCCATAAAATTGATAGGATTGTAGCCCCAGTAGTTTACTAAACCTGATTTTGCCAAATGTGGCTCAGACATAAAGGCTGCAATAGGATTTAACTGAATTGCAGTTACACCTAGCTTTTTAAAATGATTGATAACGCTAGGATGACATAAACCTAAATATTTTCCACGTAACTTTTCTGGAACTAATGGATTTAATTTAGTTAAACCTTTAACGTTAGCTTCATAAATAATTAAACCATCCCTACCAAAGCTTGGATTAGGAACATCCTCCCAATCAAATTCATTGGAAATTACAATACACTTAGGGATAAATTTAGCATTGTTATTTAAGTACTCATTGTAGTTATAAGTAAAAGGCTTAGATAACAACTTAGCGTAAGGATCGGTAAGATAACGACCTTCTTTAAAGAATAAACCTCTATCAGGATCATTTTCACCTAAAGCTTCAATAGCATACAAATCACCTACAGTAACATTAGGTAAAAAGCCATACCAAATACTACCGCGCTTTTCAGGTAGCGCTACTTTATAAAGCTCTTTTTCTTGGCGATTAAAGATGTGAATGACAATGGATCTGGCGTTTGGAGACCAAACTGCAAAATAACAGCCTTCTTTAGTTGGAGTTGCACCTAGTGGCACAAGCCGAAAATCAACATCCGGTGATAAATGTTTATTCATACACGTAGCCTTTTATTATTATGAGTTGCTAACTACTTTTTATTATTTATATTACATACCTAAAAAAATTTTAAGCTAAAGTTAGATTATTACAAATACGGCGATCAAAAATTTAAAAAAAAGCCCCACACAAAGTGGAGCTTAAATCTATATAGAAAGGTTAATCTGAAATCTTTTTAATAAAGATTGTTGATAAAGGTGGTAAGTCTAATACGATGGAGTGGAAATTATTCTGCCATGAAATATTAGATGTAACCATCTTGTCATTGCCAGTACCGTAATTGCTACCCCAATACTTCTTATCGTCGGTATTGAAGATAACCTCGTAAGTACCAGGGGTTGGTACGCCTAAACGATAAGCAACATAAGGTACAGGAGTAAAGTTAGATACTGCGATGATAAAATCGTCACCACAATTTCTTTGCATTGCAAAGACACTGTGATCAGCATCATTTACATCTAACCACTTGAAAGCTTCAGGATTGTAATCTTCCTTCCACAAGCAAGGCTCTTTTCTATAGAGATTGTTCAAATCTCTTACTAAAGCTTGAATACCTTGATGCTTAGGATACTTTAACAACCACCAGTCTAACTGAGAATTATCATTCCACTCTGAACCTTGACCAAACTCTGAACCCATGAAGTTTAGTTTCTTACCAGGATGAGCATACTGATAACCTAAGTAAGCACGTAAGTTAGCAGCTTGTTGCCACTCGTCACCTGGCATCTTATATAGTAAAGAGTGCTTGCCGTGAGTTACCTCATCGTGAGAAATAGATAAGATAAAGTTCTCATTGTAAGCATAGATCATAGAGAAAGACATTTCTCCATGATGATATTTACGGAAGAATGGATCGGTTTGCATATATTCAAGAGAATCGTGCATCCAGCCCATGTTCCACTTAAATTCAAAGCCTAAGCCACCTGAGTAAGTTGGACGAGATACGCCTGTGAATGCAGTTGATTCCTCAGCAATAGTAGTTGCATGAGGATACTTCTTATAAACGCACTCATTGAACCACTTTAAGAAACTTACAGCCTCATAGTTGATGTTACCGCCATCCACATTTGGGATCCACTCGCCTTCTTTTCTTGAGTAATCCCAATAAAGCATAGAAGCTACAGCATCAACTCTTAAACCGTCAATATGATATAAGTCTAACCATACTAAAGCTGAAGCAATTAAGAATCTACGAACTGTATCACGACCAAAATCGTAAATTAAAGAGTTCCAATCAGGATGCCAGCCACGACGAGGATCTTCGTACTCGTAAACACAGGTACCATCAAACTTAGCTAGACCAAAGGCATCAGTTGGGAAGTGGGCTGGAACCCAATCTAAGATCACACCAATACCATTTTGGTGGAAGGTATCAACGAAGAATTTAAAATCGTCGATAGAGCCAAAACGAGAGGTTGGAGCAAATAGACCAGTTGGCTGATAGCCCCAAGAGCCTGAGAATGGGTGTTCCATAATAGGCATTAACTCAATATGGGTATAACCCATGCTCTTAACGTAGTCTAGTAACTCTACAGCAAGTTGTCTGTATGTTAATGGTTGACCATTCTCGTCACGCTTCCAAGAGCCTAAATGTAACTCATAGATAGACATTGGCTGCTCAAGCTTATTGTTAAGCTGAGATTTACGCCAAGCATCATCATTCCAAGTATAGGTAGTGTGATCTGAAATGATAGAAGCAAAAGATGGATACTGCTCGTGGTAGAAACCTACAGGATCTGCCTTATGAGGTAGACGATTACCATTTGGATCTTTAATCTCGTACTTATAACGCAAACCTGCGCCTAAGCCTGGAACAAATAAAACCCAGTGACCTAGTAAACTTCTAGCCATTGGCAATCTTCTGCCATCCCAGAAGTTAAAGTCACCTATTACACTTACAGCACTTGCTGATGGTGCATAAACGGCAAACTTAGTACCTTTAATCTTTACACCATCAACTTCAATTTCGATTAGCTGAGCGCCTAAAGTCTTATAGATATTCTCAGGATCTTCATTCATGGTATTTAAACCATAGAATGCTTCATCTCTGAATTGATATGGATCGATTACTTCAATAGTAGTGTCTTTGTATTCAACCTTAAATTTGTAATTAAAAGGTTTCTTAACCTCTAAGTACTCTTCAAATAGACCATCTTCATGGACCATTGATAAAGAGCAAATCTTTTTCTTACCCTTTAGAGGATATACATCTACACTCTTTGCATCTGGCAACCAGGCACGAAGAAGGTATCCTTCCTTGCCTTCTACCTTTTGTAGACCTAAAGTCTCAAAAGGATTGCCAATCTTGGCATTATTGAAATCATCGATCAACATATTGTGCACTCCTTAGCTATCAATTTTATTGCGTGCTAATGTCATTTTATTTGTCATATCTAGAACATCTTGATCAACAAAGATGTCCTCTAAATCACGAGTTAGCTTACGACGCCAGTTTGGATACTCGCTGTTAGTACCAGGAACGTTAACTGGCTTATCTACACCAATCCAATCCTCTACTTGAGAACTGAATAGAGAGCAAGAACCAGTACACATATGTACCTGTAAAGCGCAAGCTAATTCTTTATTCATCACAGACTGAGATGCATCTCTTGTATAGGTATCTGCAATTGAACCTAAGCCATGCATACTGTCTAGAATTCTTTGTTTTGACTCAGCTCTTTGAGCTTGTAAGTTGTCAGCTTCTTGTTGGGTATAAATACCAAGTTTTTGACCTAGTTGTAAATCATAATAGTGCCACCAGCCTACTAGAGTTGGCATATCATGAGTAGTTAGTGCTGACATAGCTTGAGAAATGTAGTCACGTGGTGCAATGTAGCCACCGTCTTGAGCTTTCTCATCGAAGAAGATCTTATAAGAGAAAGCACCTACATGTCTTAAAGCCTTAGTTAATTCAACAGGAATTGTACCTAAATCTTCGGTGATTACTAAGCACTTATTACGATGGGACTCAAGAGCAATAATACCTAGTAAATCGTGCATATCATAATGTACATAAGCACCCTTTGAAGCAGGCTCGCCCATCTTAGTTAACCATAATCTATATAAACCTGCAGCATGATCAATACGGATTGCACCGCAAGACTTCATGTTAGCTTGGTACATAGCAATCATTGGCTTGTAACCACACTCTTTTAGAGCCTTAGGTGACATTGGAGCTAAACCCCAGTTTTGACCTAGAGGTCCTAGTGGATCAGGTGGAGCACCGATTGAGCCTGTTGGTCTGAATACATTATCAACATCTGCCCATACGTCACAGCTTTGCTTTGCAACACCGACAGCTAAATCTCTGTAAGTACCAATTAACATACCAGCATCTTTTGCTGCTTTATAAGCATTGGTTAATTGCTCTGAAGCTAAGAACTGTAAGTAGCAATAGAATAGAACGTCTTGATAATTGTCTGCACGCCATTTTGCAACTGCAGGAGAATTTACATCCTGTAGCTCTTTAGGGAAGTCTTCCCAAGAACTTGCTTGTACACCTTGATTATATAGGCTTTGTTGTAAAGCATCATAAGTTGCAAAGTTTAGAAGATTCTCACCGCCTTGCTCTAAGAAGTAATTGAATTTAGCACCACGAGCGGTAGTTGCGTCATTTACCTTAACATTATCAAAAATTGTACGTAAAGCTTTTAGCTTTAGCTGTAATACGCCACGATAATCAACATACTCTCTTTGACGTAATTCGTTAATCTTAGTTACATATTCTTGACTGTGAATTAAGTCTAGAGCCTTTTGACACTGTTGTAATTCAGGTACTTCATTTACGCTGATGTAAATGATGTTGATCCAATTTCTTGAAGATGGTGAATATGGACTTACACAAGATTCATCAGGATTTGCTGGATATCCTGCGTGCATTGGGTTTAAGCCTACAAATTGACCACCGCACTTGTGCACGCCTAAAAGTAATTGTCTTAAATCAGCAAAATCGCCGATACCCCAGTTATCTCTTGAACGAACAGAATAAAGCTGTGAGCTTACGCCCCAAACTTTTTTACCGCTTTCAATTTCTTGTGGGGTGTACATCTTTACAGGTGTACGAATAAGTGACATTTCAATAGATCTTATGGTCTTGTGCTTTGACTTAATCTCACAACTTAAGTGATGATAACCATAAGGTAAATTAGTAATAATCTGGTAACGGCGAATGTCGTAAACAACATTGTCTACGGTTTTGAAATCAGCAATTTCAACTTGCTCTAAAGGTAAAGTTCTTTGTACACTTCTGCCATCTTCTAACTTAATTTCTAAAGTTATAGTAGCATTCTCATCTTCGCCAAAAGACTCAGGTACACGAATATAAACCTGCTTATGATCCTCGTCATTTAAAATGCATACAGGATCGACAACATTTTTAAATTCTTTAGTAACTTCCTCTTGAAGCATAGCCTCAAGAGCTTTTTGGTCATGTACTGGATAACCTAAAATCTCTAAAGTGTTTACACGACTCTCCTCTGTTAGAGTAATTAAATTATGAGAAGCGTCGATGTATTGTCTAGCAATCCCTTTTTGATCTGCTAATTGCTGAATGTCAATCATTGTTATACCGTTATATTCAAATGTCAAAAAATTAAATAAATTTTCATAAAGAAAATGAAGTTTTAATAATCTTATTATGATACAAAAAATAGAATGTCTATGCTCGTAAAATAACGCTTTCATCCTATGTTTTATCTAATTATTTGACCTAAGCTAAATTTTTAAAATTAGAGCTTATTTGTTTAATTTTGTGTATTGACGGTGTATTAATTGCAATTTTTCACATTTAGATACAAATCAAAAGTCAAAATTAAGCACTTGTTAAAATTATCATCAAAGATAAAAAATCACAAAGTTTCTAAATTTTTGCACCAAAATATGCAAATTTTTTTCACTTATTTAATAAAAAATTTTCTAAGTTATCTTATTGTTTTATATAGGGTATTTATCTAGTAAATCACAAAATAAAGCTTATATTTAAAGAATTAACAAGGTTTTAATAAAACTTAGATATAAAAAAATCACATTTTCGACTATAATATGCGTGCTTTTGAATAGAAAGTACTTTTATAAAAGTTCTAACAATAGAACCTTACTTGACAAAATTAAGTTTTAGAGTATCTTTTTATTGTTTTATTTTTTTCGTAAATTGTTAACTACGGGTAACATTTAATATGACTATTAAAGTTGGTATTAACGGCTTTGGCCGTATCGGTCGTTTCGTATTCCGCGCTTCAATCTATCGTCCAGAGTTAGGCATTCAGGTTGTTGGTATTAATGATTTATTACCACCTGATTACATGGCTTACATGTTAAAGTACGATACTATGCATGGTGCTTTCCAGGGCAAAGTTGAAGTTAAAGATGGTAACTTAATCGTTAACGGTAACACCATCCGCGTAACTGCTGAGCGCGATCCTGCAAACTTAAAGTGGGGTGATGTTGGTGCAGAGTACGTTGTTGAGTCAACTGGCTTCTTCTTAACAGACGAGTTAGCACGTAAGCACATCCAAGCTGGTGCACGTCGTGTTGTTATGTCAGCTCCTTCAAAGGATTCAACTCCAATGTTCGTTATGGGTGTTAACAACGATACTTATGCTGGCCAAGACATCGTTTCTAACGCATCTTGCACCACCAACTGCTTAGCACCTTTAGCTAAGGTTATCAACGACGAGTTCGGTTTAGAGCAAGGCTTAATGACCACTGTTCACTCAACAACAGCTACACAACGTACTGTTGACGGTCCTTCATTAAAGGATTGGCGTGGTGGCCGTGGTGCTGCAGGTAACATCATTCCTTCATCAACTGGTGCTGCAAAGGCTGTTGGTAAGGTAATTCCTGAGTTAAACGGCAAGTTAACTGGTATGTCAATTCGTGTTCCAACACTAGACGTTTCAGTAGTTGACTTAACATGTACCTTAAAGAAGGGTGCTTCATACGAAGATATCTGTGCTGCTATCAAGGCTGCTGTTGCAGGTCCTATGAAGGGCATTATGGATTACACTGATGAAGCAGTTGTTTCTTCAGACTTCTTAGGCAACACCCACACTTCTATCTTCGATGAGAAGGCTGGTATTGCTTTAACTGATAAGTTCGTTAAGTTAGTATCTTGGTACGACAACGAAATCGGTTACTCAAACAAGGTTCTTGAGTTAATCAAGTCTATGGAAGAGTCAGGCAAATAATCTTTGCTACTAGTTCTATAAGAAAGCCTCGCAATGCGAGGCTTTTTCTTTATGTCTAAAGTTGAAAGGCAAAGTGTTTAATACTCTGCCCTTAACATTTTCTTATCTAATTAAAATCCTCTGCCTTAAGTGGAATTGGACTTTCAAGATCACGAGTGGCACTTTTACCAATTAGTGTATCAATTAAGTAAGGCTCTAAACCTAAAGCAGGTCTTACACTCTTTACATGCTCAATGGTTAACACTTCACCTTTTTTCATTGGCTTTACAAGATAATAAGAGCGTCTGCCATTTCTCATACCCCACTCATCGTCTTGTAACTTCACTTCTTTAACCCCTAAGGCCTGTGATACCATCTTAGCATCTTTAACAAGCTTAGTAAGATCAGCTACATCCATAGAAAAGGCTGAATCCACCCCTCCTTTACTTCTATCATCTGTAAAGTGTTTTTCAATCATGTCAGCACCAAGAGCGATGGCTGCAATATCTAGTTCATCGCCTAATGCGTGATTGGATAGACCAGTCTTACAGTTAAACTGCTCTTTTAAATAAGGAATTGATAATAAGTTAAACTTGGTAGGATCGGCAGGATATCTACTCTCACAATGCAATAAAGTTAAGTCCTCAATCTTATGAGATCTTACCACCTCAACTGCTCTTACAATTTCCTCAAAAGTAGCTAAACCTGTGGACATTACCATAGGCTTTCCTTTTGAAGCACAGTAATCTATGAGTTTAAGATCATTTAATTCATAGGAAGCAATCTTATAAATAGGACAACCTGCCTCCTCTAAACAATCTACATCCTCAAAACTAAAAGGAGAGCTAAATAGTAGGATGCCATGAGCTTTAGCATGCTCAAACAATGGTTTCATCCATTCTCTTGGAGTTTTAGCTTTTTTGTAGAGTTCATAGTAGGTCATGCCTCCCCATAAACCGCCCTTTAGTAAAAACTCATCACGTTTTGAATCTAATGTTAAACTGTCTTCAGTATAGGTTTGAATTTTTATGGCATCAGCACCACAAGCGTGTGCTTTCTCCATCAATTCAATTGCTCTATCTAGTGAGCCGTTATGGTTACCAGATAACTCAGCTACAATCATTGGTTTTGACATAACAATCCTTATGTTATAAAACATTGGCGAAAAACCACACAGCTTGCTGTGTGGATGAAAGCCACAA
>SAMEA3663084__coassemble_991_pt1 | contig 9467 bp, 7 predicted proteins | sample SAMEA3663084__metabat2_high_PE_002 | metagenome-assembled genome bin SAMEA3663084 (sample SAMEA3663084) | pig gut metagenome | biome: pig gut; feature: pig-associated habitat; material: faeces | place: France | collected 2012 | reverse complement strand
TAAAGCCTCCTTTGTAATATAGTTTTGAAGAAAAAATTCCTTAATTAAAAGCCTTCACGACGACCTGAGAAGGAGCTTTTGTAGCCACCTTTTGAGCCACGACGTGAGCCTTTGTCAAAAGAGTTGAAATCAAGCTTCTTACGACCGTTTCCACGACGCTCTTGACCTTCAAACTTCTTAAAGTCTTTACCAGAGTGTGGGCCTTGGCGGTCAAATTCACGATTTGATCTTGAGCGCTTATCAAAGCTTCTGTTATCTCTATCGCCTCTACCACGACCACGTGGAGGCTCTTGAGTATATACACGAAGATCTAAAGCACGACCACATACTCTTGCATCAGATAAGATGTGCATGGTCTCTTTTGGCATACCATCAGGTAAATCAACAGTGGTGAAGGTATCAAAAATAGAGATCTCACCGATATACTTAGACTCAATGTTACCTTCATTAGCAATAGCGCCTACGATTTGACCTGGTTTTACACCGTCCTTGCGACCTACAGCTACTCTAAAGCGTACCATTGGCATATCAGGGAACTCACGTAGAGGAGCAGCCTTTGCCTCAGGGAAAGGTTTTCTTTCACGACCTTCACGACCATTACCACGATTGTCATCATCAAAGGTTCTCATACGAGGCTCTGGCTTTGATTCGTCAAGGAGTAAAGTACCATCCTTTTGAACCATCTTTGCTAAAGCTGCGCATAAGGTCTCAACTTCGATAGAGTCGTCAGCTAAGATCTCAGAGATAACCTCTTCAAAAGTCTCAAGACCACCTTCTTCTATGGTTGCTAAAACTTGGTTTTTGAAGTTCTCTAAACGAGCCTTGTTCACATCTGCAACAGATGGCATCTGCATAGGCTCAATTCTTTGACCAGTTACTCTTTCAATTAAACGTAAAGCACGTCTTTCACGTGGAGAAACGAAAAGAATAGCTTCACCGGTGCGACCTGCACGACCGGTTCTACCAATACGGTGAACATAAGACTCAGCATCATATGGGATGTCATAGTTGAAAACGTGAGTAATTCTGTCTACATCAAGACCACGAGCAGCCACATCAGTTGCAATGATGATATCTAATTGACCATTCTTTAAACGCTCAATGATCTTTTCACGTTGACGTTGTGGAATATCACCGTGCAAGGCTGCACAAGCAAGACCACGAGCCATAAGCTTGTTAGATACATCCTCAGCATCAGTCTTAGTTCTCACAAATACGATAACCGCATCGTAGTTTTCAACTTCTAAGATACGAGTCATAGCATCAATCTTATGAGCACCTGATGCAATCCAGTAACGCTGATGCACTGTAGTTGCTGTGGTAGTCTTAGACTCAATTCTTACATCTACAGGATCTTTTAGATGCTGTTTTGCAATTCTTGCAATTACAGGAGGCATAGTTGCAGAGAATAAAGCTGTCTGACGAGAATCAGGAGTATTGCTTAAAATCCAATCTACATCGTCAATAAAGCCCATGCGTAGCATTTCGTCTGCTTCATCGATAACCATGTGAGTAAGTTGTGACAAATCCACCTTACCACGTTCGATTAAATCAATTAAACGACCTGGAGTTGCAACCACAATCTGAGCACCGTGCTTTAAGGTACGGATTTGATTGTCGTAGGATGCGCCACCATAGATTGGGGCTACTCTAAAGTTCTTTAAATATTTTGAAAAATTCTGACAAGCCTCAGCACTTTGAATAGCTAATTCACGGGTAGGCTCTAAGATTAAAGCTTGAATATAAGTTTTCTTACAATCAATTCTTGAAAGAATAGGTAAAGAGAAAGCAGCGGTTTTACCAGTACCAGTTTGAGCCTGACCAATCATGTCACGACCTTCTAATACTACTGGAATAGAACGCTCTTGAATAGGAGTTGGAGATTCAAAACCTAAATCGTGCACAGCTTTTAAAACATCTTTAGATAAGCCTAAATCGTCAAAAGTAACGATTTTTTCAGCATCACCATTCTCAGCTTGTGCAACTAATAAACTCTCGTCACCGCCTGTGGTGGTAGTGATATCTTTAATATCTGACATTATTGCTCCAAAAATACAAAGAGGAGCGTCCCTACATGATCTATAGAACGTAAATAAAGAAATGCGTTTTTATTTAATTAAATACAGACACACGCTCATGAGCCAAAACCCGCGGCTCAACCTAAAAAGACACGCCTCAAAAAAAAATGACGTGGAATTATACAATTATGTGATCTAGTTTGCAATTGTTTTAAAAAGAATTTTCAGAAGCGATTTTTTTGCTTTGTAAAACTTACTGTTTTTGCAAAACCATTACTTTGCAAAACTTATACTTTTTGCAAAAGAATTAAACCGATTTTGTATTACAAAAAGATTACTTTTTGAAAATTCATTTATTTATAAATCAATTAGTTAATAAATTTTATTTGATAATTTTGTAAATACTGATTGAATTGCAAAAACTAAGTGATATGATGTCACCATTGTTTACAAAAATTGTCTAATTATTTGTGGTTAGGTAAAGTTAAAAAAATGGCTACAGTAGATAAAAATCGCGTCATCATTTTCGATACAACTCTTCGTGATGGCGAACAGGCACTTCAACAATCCCTTTCAGCAAAACAAAAACTTCAGATTGCGCTAACTTTAGAGCAATTAGGTGTAGATGTTATTGAAGCTGGTTTCCCAATTTCATCTCCAGGCGATCTTCAGTCAGTTCGTGAAATTGCACAGGCTTTAAAGACCTCCACAGCTTGCGGTCTATCAAGAGCACTAGATAAAGATATCGATGCTTGTTATGAAGCCTTTAAAGGTATTGATCACTATCGTATTCACACCTTTATTGCAACCTCTGATATTCACGTACACGATAAGCTTAAAAAGAGCTTTGATGATATCGTAGATATGGCTGTACATGCTGTAAAGCGTGCTCGTAACTACACTGACGATGTAGAGTTCTCTTGTGAAGATGCTGGTCGTACTCCAATTGATCATCTTTGCCGTATGGTAGAAAGTGCTATTGCAGCAGGTGCTACCACAGTTAATATTCCAGATACCGTAGGTTACACTCTACCTTATGAATTTGGTGGCATCATCAAGACTTTATATAACCGTGTACCTAATATTGATAAAGCAATTATCTCTGTACACTGCCATAACGATTTAGGCATGGCTACAGCAAATTCTCTATCTGCTGTAATGGAAGGTGCTCGTCAGATTGAATGTACCGTAAATGGTCTAGGTGAAAGAGCTGGTAACACCTCACTTGAAGAAGTTGTAATGTCTATGAAACTTCGTCAAGAATATATGAAGGGCGTATATACCAATATCGTTTCTGAGAATATTGCAAGAGCAAGTCAGGTGGTATCTGGTATTACTAATGAGCCTGTACCATCTCACAAGGCTATTGTAGGTTCAAATGCTTTTGCTCACAGCTCTGGTATTCACCAAGACGGTGTTTTAAAGAACAAGAGCACTTATGAAATTCTAACTCCTCAAAGCGTAGGCTTTAAGGAGAACAACATGCATATGACAGCTCGTTCAGGTCGTCATATGATTAAAGCTGTACTAGAAAAGCTAGGTTATAAAGAAGGCTCTTATGATCTAGACGATCTATACAAGCGTTTCTTAAAGCTTGCTGATAAGAAAGGTCAAGTATTTGATTATGATCTTGAAGCACTATTGTTCTTATCCCATGAGCAAGAAGAAGATTCACAATTTGAATTAGATAATCTAATGGTACTAGCAGGTGGCAAGAATGTAATTCCTACCGCAACTGTTAGATTAAAGATTGGTAAGAGAACTAGAACTGAATCTGGTACTGGTAATGGTCCTGTGGATGCAGTATTCAACTGTATCTGCCGTTTAACAGGCTTTAAGATTAAGTTAGACAACTTCGTAATTGCAGCTAAAGGCTCTGGCATGAATGCTCAAGGTCAGGTAGACGTAGATGTAATTTATGAAGACAGACACTACCACGGTAAGGGCTTATCTACAGACGTGATTGAGTCCTCAGCTTTAGCTCTAATTTCTGCTTGCAACAGTATTTACAGAGCACAAATCATCGAAAACGAAAAGCAAGAAAAGGAGAATGCTTAAGATGTCAAAGAATTACAAGATTGCTGTTCTAGCTGGTGACGGTATCGGTCCTGAGGTAATGAACGAGGCTTTAAAAGTTCTTGAAGCTGTTCAAAAAAAGTTTGGCTTTACCTTAGAGTACAAAAAAGAGCTAGTAGGTGGTTGTGCAATTGATGCTTGTGGTACTCCACTACCAGATGAAACGATGGCTGCTTGTAAGTGGGCAGATGCAATTTTATTTGGCTCTGTAGGTGGTCCAAAGTGGAATCACTTACCAACTAAGAATCGTCCTGAAGCTGGTGCTTTACTACCACTTCGTAAAGAGTTTGGCTTATTCTGTAACTTTAGACCAGCTAAGATTTACCAGGGCTTAGGCGCACTATCTCCACTTAGAGCAGATATTGCTATGCGTGGTTTTGATATGCTTTGCGTACGTGAGTTAACAGGTGGTATCTACTTTGGTCAGCCTAAAGGCCGTGAAGGTACAGGCCCTGAGGAAAAAGCTTTTGATACAGAGATTTATCACCGTTATGAGATTGAGCGTATTGCTAAGATTGCTTTTGAAGCTGCTATGCTTCGCAACAAGAAAGTAACCTCTGTAGATAAGTCAAACGTACTACAAAGCTCTGTTTTATGGCGTGAGGTGGTAACTGAAGTTGCTAAAGATTACCCTGAGGTTGAGCTTGAGCACATCTATGTTGATAACGCTACTATGCAGTTAGTTAAGAACCCAGCTCAATTTGACATCATGCTTTGCTCAAATATGTTTGGTGATATTCTATCTGATGAATGCGCTATGATCACAGGCTCAATGGGTATGTTACCATCAGCATCCCTTGGTGAAGGTGGCTTTGGTCTATATGAGCCAGCAGGTGGTTCAGCTCCTGATATCGCAGGTCAAAACATTGCTAACCCAATTGCACAAATTCTATCAGCTGCTTTAATGTTACGCTACTCTCTAAAAGAGCATGAGGCTGCTAAGTGCATTGAAGATGCTGTAGCAAAGGTACTAAAAGACGGTTACTTAACCTCTGATCTAATGGAAAGCGGTGCTTCACCACGTCCTGCTCTATCAACATCTGAGATGGGCGATAAAATAACTTCCTATATCAATGCTTAATGGACACTCAATAGGTTTAAAAAATGGGTAAAACTTTATATCAAAAAGTCTACGATAGCCACATTGTATTTGAGCAAGAAGGCGAATTGCCAACTCTATATATCGACAGACAACTGGTGCATGAGGTAACCTCACCTCAGGCTTTTGCTGGTATTGAAGCAGCTGGTCGTAGATTGAGACGACCTGATCTGCATCTTGCTACTATGGATCATGATATTTCCACTAAAGAGCAAACTATTGAAGCTTGCTCTCCTATGGCTCAAGAGCAAATCAAAGCTTTAATGTCAAATACTAAAAAGTTTGGCGTTAAGTTCTTTGGTTTTGGTGAACTAAATCAAGGTATCGTACACGTAGTAGGTCCTCAAACTGGCTTTACACTACCTGGCACTACCTTAGTTTGTGGTGACTCTCATACAGCAACTCACGGTGCTTTTGGTGCACTTGCTTTTGGTATTGGTACCTCAGAAGTTGAGCACGTAATGGCAACTCAAACTTTAAAACAAGGTCGTTTAAAGACCATGAAGATTGAGTGCACTGGCTCTCTAAAAGAAGGTGTATATCCAAAAGACTTAATCCTAGCTATCATCGCTAAATTAACCACAGCAGGTGGCACCGGCTACGCTGTTGAATTCTGTGGACAAGCAATTGAAGAAATGTCTATGGAAGGCAGAATGACCTTAAGCAACATGGCTATTGAGTTTGGTGCTAAGGTTGGTATGGTAGCTCCAGATCAAACTACTTTTGATTATATCAAGGGTAGAGACTTTGCACCAAAAGGTGAGGAGTTTGATAAGGCAGTTGAATACTGGAAGACTCTAAAATCAGATCCTGATGCTGTATTTGATAAGGTAGTAACTATAGATGCAGGTGCGTTAGTTCCATTTGTAACTTGGGGTACTAACCCAGGTCAAGGTTGTGCTATTACTGATAAGGTTCCATCCCCATCAGATTTTAGTGATCCTATCATCGCAAAATCCTGCAAGGATGCTTTAGAGTATATGGACTTAAAAGCAGGTGCTCCTCTAATTGGTACTCCTGTAGATTACGTCTTCATTGGCTCTTGCACTAACGGTCGTATCGAAGACTTTAGAGCTGCAGCTAAAGTTCTAAAAGGTCATAAGATTGCCAAAAACATCAAACTTGCAATTGCAGTTCCAGGCTCTGGCTGGGTTAAAAAGCAAGCAGAGGCTGAAGGTCTTGATAAGATCTTTACAGAGGCTGGTTTTGAATGGAGACAACCAGGTTGCTCAATGTGTCTTGCTATGAATGACGATAAAGCACCTGAGGGCATTCGTGTAGCTTCAACCTCTAACCGTAACTTCGTTGGTCGTCAAGGTAAAGGCTCTCGTACTCACTTAATGAGCCCTGCAACCGCTGCAGTTTGTGCAATTAAAGGAAGCCTAGCTAACGTTCAAGATTTTTTGGAGAATAAATAAGCATGCAAAAGTTTACCGTTCATACTGGTGTTGCAGTGCCACTAGATTCAGCTAACATCGATACTGATCAGATTATTCCAAAGCAGTTTTTATTAGCTGTAGACAGAAATGGTTTTGGCAAACATTTATTCCACGATTGGCGTTATTTAGATGATGCTGAAACCAAAGATAACCCAGAGTTCAACCTAAATAAGCCTGAGTACAAGGGTGCTACTATCCTTGTTGCTCGTGACAACTTTGGTAACGGCTCATCTCGTGAGCACGCACCATGGGCTTTAATGGGTTATGGCTTTAGAGCAATTATTGCTCCATCCTTTGCAGATATCTTCTACAACAACTCTCTAGGTAATGGTCTATTACCTGTAAAGTTGACTGCACAAGAAGTAGATGAGATCTTTAAAGTGCTAACTGCAAAGCCTGGTACTCAAATTACTATCTCTTTAGAGAACATGACTGTAGATGTAGATTCTCTACACTTTAAGTTTGACTTAGATCCTTTCCGTCGTCACTGCATGTTAGAAGGTTTAGATGCAATTTCACTAACCCTACAACATCAAGAGGATATTAGTAATTACGAGAAGAATATGGCACCATGGAGAGCCCACGGTACTGTATAAGGTTAAAGTTAAAGGTTTAATTTTAAAAAGGATGCTTACGCATCCTTTTTTATTTGGAGCTTAGTACTAGTTTTGCTCTTTGTAAGCAGCTTCTAGTGCATAAGTTAATTGATCGGCACAAGAGGTGTTCTTAGTTTTACAAGTGTTACCACGAAGTAAAGAGATGATCTCATCAATATTGTGACCTAAAATTAAAGTTCTAATGGCCTTTAAATTACCATGGCAACCACCTTCAAAGGATACGTCCTCGATGATCTTACCATTTAGTTTTACGCCAATCTTTTTGCAACAAGTGCCTGTGGTTTCGTATTCAAACATATTTACTTTTCTCTTTTAATCTAAGGAACTAAAAACTTGCGCTTTTGAAAGTCTAGACTTAGGTCTAGTTGCATTAGAATCGTCTTGTGCTCTGTAGCCTAAGGTTACCATAGCTACAGTTTTTAAGCCTTTGCCTTTAAGGCCTAAAAGCTCATCTGCTTTATCAAAATCCATACCCTCAATTGGAGTTGAATCAATACCCATGGATGCTGCACCATACAATAAAGCGGTCATAGCAATATAAGCTTGCTTAGCTGTCCACTCTTTAAGATCACCTAAGTCTTTGTGCATATTAGAAAAGCTCTTGCGGTGAGAGTCTATAGCTTCTTTAATCTTTTCAGATGGGAAACGACCATCTTTCTCTTCTTTTACCGTTAGAGAATTTAAAAAATCCTCATTAAGCTCTGTTCTTGCACAAATTACTACAAAGTGAGAACTCTCCTCTACCCTTGGGATATTAAAATCAGGAATACAAGGTAAGATAAAATCCTTAGCTTTTTGAGTTGATCCTGTATAGAAATACCAAGGCTGTACGTTCACAGCAGATGGGGCTAAACGCAAAAACTCTAGTAATGTTTCAAAATCTTTATCACTAATCTTTTTAGTAGCGTCATAGTGTTTAGTGGTATAACGCTCTTGACTAATCTGTAAAAAGTCTTTCATGTAATCTCCTTTGGTTTAGCTTTAAACCACCTTAACTTAAACCTTATTATAAAGTATCAACTAAATTGAAGGACAGTATTTACGCCTCACTATTTCAAAAAACTTAAAGTTTAAATTTTCATATTGACAAAAATTAAGTTGCTTTTGAAAATTTAACTTAAAAAGGACAAGTCTCTTAGGAATGACCAAAAATCAAATGCAATTTACAATCGCTTTATTATATTTTACACGGATTACTATATTATTCTAAAATCGCTTATATATCATGGTATTAACCTATATTTTTCAATATTTGTTGGCAAATTTAATTAAAAATACTTGTAAAACTAAAACGTTTTCGGTTAAAATTTTGATCAAAATTTTGTAATAGATCACAGAATATGTAAACGCTTTCATGAAATCTATACTATAATAAAAATGTAAAAAACATAAACATGAGGTAACGATGTATGACAGACAATTCAATTTTATTTAACTTATTCGTAAGAACTAAATAAGACAAGTCATACCATCTAGAGGAATAATTTTATGAACGAAAACTACAGTCAGAATCCAAATCTTGAAACCATTAAAAATGCCAACGGCATGAGTGTTACTATTATGGATTGGGGTGCTACTATCATTTCCCTTAACGTACCAGTTAAAGGTGATAGCAACCGTGAGGTAGTTTTAGGTCTAAAAGATCCAAAAGATTGGTATACCCAGGCTTGTTTCTTTAATGCAACCATCGGAAGATTTGCAAATCGTATTGCAAACTCCCAATTTACAATCGACAAAACGACATACGTATTAAACTCAGGATCAACTCATTGTCTTCATGGTGGTGTAGACGGCTTTGATAAAAGACGTTTTAAACTTGTAGACAAGTCAGAAAACTCCTTAACATACACTTTGCACTCCCCTGACAAGGATATGGGTTTCCCAGGTAATTTTGATTTAACTGTGGTTTACACCGTAACTGAGGACAATGAGTTGGTTATTTCTTATGTAGGTAAGTGTGATCAAAAGACTTATGCATGTATCACTAACCACGCTTACTTTAATTTAAATGGTAAAAATAGCTCTGTACTAAATCACAGTGTACAAATTGACAGTGACTACTATTTACCACTTGATAAAGATTCAATTCCAACTGGAGAGAAACGCAAGGTTGACGGCGGTGCTTTTGACTTTAGACAAGAAAAGACTCTAGCCCGTGACTTTAGACGTGATCCTCAGATGGAAGCAGCTTTAGGCTATGATCATCCTTTCTTAATTA
>SAMEA3663084__coassemble_961_pt1 | contig 9640 bp, 9 predicted proteins | sample SAMEA3663084__metabat2_high_PE_002 | metagenome-assembled genome bin SAMEA3663084 (sample SAMEA3663084) | pig gut metagenome | biome: pig gut; feature: pig-associated habitat; material: faeces | place: France | collected 2012 | reverse complement strand
GAGTACCATCTTTAGAGTTGTAGTAGTTTTTTCTTAAACCAACCTTTTCAAAGCCATATTTTTGATAGAGGTTAAAAGCTTTGGTATTACTTACTCTTACTTCTAAGAAGCACTCTTTTGCTCCAATTTCTAAGGCTTTTAAAAGGGTGTTGTGTAAAAGTAATTGTCCAAGATGCTGTCCTTGAAATTCAGGGGTTAGGCAGATCTCTAATAAATCGGTGGTGAATTTAGTATTAAAAATCACAGAAAAGCCAATTACTTTTTGATAATGGAATAAACCTAATAACACATAGCTATCCTCAAAACTCTCTTGAATAGCTTGAGTACCCCAAGGATCTTTTTGAGCTTTAAAAGCTATTTCTTCAAGCTCAGGTACTAGATTTAAATCATCCTTTGTAAGCACTCTAGTGTAGAACTTTTTATCACTAATCATTTGAGCTTATCACCTAACTCTAGTTTTAGATTGTCCCAAATATATCTTTTACCTAAGTTTAAGCAATACACTGTACCTTGAGGCACTAGTCTTGTTTGATCGACTAAAAGCAAATCAGATGGTAAGTAATGCACTTTCTCATCAAAAGGTTTTACATCTACTTTCTTAGATTTTAAAAAGTTAACTAAACCTTCCACAAAATCCACACTAGAGTTCAAATCGATAAAGACGTCAGCTCTTTGTTTTCGCAAATGCCAATTAGCAATAGGAGTAATTAGACTCTCCTCTTGTACACTTGCGTTATTTGCAACTGCTACCCCATCCACTACTGCAGTAGGAGTTGCAGCATTAAACATATGCTGTTGTGGTACAGGGTTAATGCTCTGCTCTTGCTTTGCTTGTGCTTCACTGTTTTTTAAATGACTTACAAATTCAGGCGCAACCTCACCATAAGCTAAAGTAGTTGAAGCTTTAGTATTTTCACTTGTAGTTCTATCTGAACCTGCAACAGGATCAACTGATGCAGTTGCTAAAGTTACTACAGGCTCTGTAGTTGTTTGTACAAAAGTTTCAGCTGTAGCTAAAGGCTCACTATAAGACACAGTGCTTGTAGCTACAGTATTAGCTACCTTCTCATTTAGAGGTGCTTGTAGATTTTCAAGAACTTTGCACTCGGTATTCAAAGATGCTTGTTGAGCATTTGTTGCTACACCATCTGTTACTTGAGCTTGTGCAGGATTTCCTTCAAAAGCATCCTGCTTTAAGTTTATCTTTTGTAACAACAAACGCTTATTAAGCTCTTCAATTGGAAGTGAATTTAAATCATCAAAAGAGTGAGTATCGTTGGTTGAAGGTGCAACCTGAGGCTTTGCAATCGGAGTTTGTACGGCACTTGATGCAGTAGTCTTTACAGTTGTAGTACTTTCAAGTGTAGTAGTTTTAGGAAAACTTTGAGCTGCAATAGTTTGAATTGCAGCAGAAGATAGACTCTTTTCAGAGCTCTCAGAAACCTCCTGCATTACATTCTCGTTTTGATTTTGAATAGTATTTTGGTCAAGAGTTTGAACTGAATTGAGATTTACATTTTGACTTGCAACAGAAGCTGCAACAGTTTGAGTGGTAGTTGCAGGCTGTGTATTTGCATCTTCCTTAGTATTTACAATAGCTTGATTTTGATTAGCAACTACTGAGCTGTTATTAGCTATTTGATTTGCAGTTTGAGTAGTTTCTGTTTTTAAAGGTTGAGCTTGATTTTTCTCATTTATGCCCTTTGGATCTTCAGGTGCAAAGGGTAATTTAACCCCAGCTCTTACCTTCCAGATTATTTGTTCATCTTTAAAAACCATACTAACCTACTTACTACTCTTTCTTACTTATTCCCAATTATAACTTATCTTTTAAAATCTTTAGCTTTAAAACTTTTAGTTTGCAAAACTTAAGATCTTTTAATTGCACTAATAAAGATCTCCTTTCTTTTTTTACTTAATTTTGTAGTTTTAGTGCAACTAAAGTTTAAATTGCTTACAAATGGGGATTTCTCCCCATTTGTAAAACTGGTTCTACGATCACAATTTACTCTTACCTGCGCTTTTAAGGTTCGCTCTTTAGTTCCTTTACTCATTGATAAATCGTAATTTATTTACCTTCGCACTAGATTAAAACATCGTAATTATCTCCTGCACCAAGACAAAGCCACTTTAAAAAGCTGTGTCTTTATAGAGCACAATGCTTTTAAAAGAATTAGTTAATTGGAGTTATTTATGGGAATTGGTCAGGAGCTCGTCGTTTTAGATGTCTCAAAAAATTATGGAACCTTTAAAGCCTTAGAAGATATTAACCTTACTTGTAAAGCAGGTGAATTTGTTTCCATCCTAGGATCCTCAGGTTCAGGTAAAACTACCCTCTTAAAAGTTATCGCAGGTTTTGAGCGTTGCTCTAGTGGCAAGATCTTTATCAACGGTAAAGATGTTGCTACTACACCTTGTTACAAAAGAAACATTGGTATGCTCTTTCAGAACTATGCTCTATTTCCACACCTTACTGTGGCACAGAATATTGCCTATCCACTAAAGCTTCGTAAATTAAAGAAAGAGGATATCGATAAAAAAGTTAAAAAGATGCTTTCTTTAATTAAGCTAGATGGTCTTGCTGACAGACTTCCAAGACAATTGTCAGGTGGTCAACAACAGCGTGTAGCTCTAGCTCGTGCCATTATCTATAACCCACCTTTATTATTACTTGATGAGCCTCTAGGTGCTCTTGATAAAAACCTACGTCACGACATGCAATTTGAGATCAAGAGAATTACTCATGAACTTGGTATGACCACCATCTCAGTTACTCACGATCAAGAAGAAGCTTTCTCCATGTCTGATAAGATTTGTATTGTAAGCGCAGGTAAAATTCAGCAGTTTGATACTCCAGAAAAGATTTATGAGCAACCATCAAACCGCTTTGTAGCTGAATTTATGGGAACAACTAATATCATTCCTTTAAATAATGCTGTTTATGAGGCAATTGACGGAGGTACTAAAGTTAGTGGTGCCTCACCTTTAGTGGAAGGTCAATGCACAATTAAGACACCACTTACTACCATCAAAAATCAAGATCCAAATCCATTCTTTGCCCTACGTCCTGAAGCTATTCACTTAGTAAAGGATGGTCAAACTTACGACAACACTTTCAAAGCTGTTATCGACGAGAACATTTACTTAGGTCAACTAGTTAAAGCTAAAGCAAAGGTGGGCAATTTAAGTTTAAACGTAACCTTTAGTGTCCACGATTTTAGAGAACTAGATTTAACAAAACCTGTGTTACTAGGTTTTGATGCTAACCACACTGCTATCTTATTTGAATAATGGAGTTTCCCATGAAGAATTTTGCAAAAACCTTATTAGTATCCTCTTTAGTTGCAATTTTAACCACTGGTTGTGGCGACGACAAAGCCTCTCAAGATACCTCAACTGCTGATGCTGGCAAACTAGTTTTCGTAGACTGGGGTGGCACCAATACCGATGCTCGTGTAAAGCAAAACATCATTCCTTTTGAAAAAGAGACTGGTATTAAGGTAACTGTAGTAACTCCTTCAGATTACGCAAAGTTAATTGCCATGGTAGAAAACGATACCACCGAGTGGGATGTGATGAACTGTGATGCTTACTGGGGCGTATATGCAGGTAAACAAGGTTACTTAGAGCCAATTGATTACAAGGTAGTTACAGAAAAACTTGATAAAGAAGTACAGCTTGAGCATGTAGTTGGTGCTGAAGTTTACTCCTCTGTAATTTCTTACAACAAAGACAAGTTTAAAGAGACTCCAGCTCCTGCTAACTGGGCTGAATTTTATGATCTTGAAAAATTCCCAGGTAAAAGAGCTATGTGGCAGTATCCTGTAACTGTTCTTGAATCAGCACTACTTGCTGATGGTGTAACCCCTGACAAGTTATACCCACTAGATTTAGACAGAGCATTTAAGAAACTTGATACCATCAAAGACTCTATCGTATGGTGGACTAAGGGTGCACAACCTTCACAAATGTTATCTACAGGTGAGGCTGATATTGCTTTAGCTTGGTCAGGTCGTATTCTCAATGCTCAAGATGAAGGTGCACCTGTTGAGATTAACTACAATCAAGGTATGCGTATTGCTGCAGGTTGGGTAGTTCCAAAGAACGCACCTAACAAAGCTAACGCTATGAAGTTTATTAACTTTATTAGCTCAGCAAAGCAACAAGCAGCTTTCTCCTCACAAATTCCTTATGGTTCAACTAACCCAGAGGCTATCAAGCTTTTAAACCAAGATCAATTAAAGCGTATTGGTCAAACTCCTGAGCAAATGCAAAACGAGTTCTACATCGACAACGCTTATTGGGCTGAGAACTTAAACACTGTTCTAGAACGCTTTGATGCTTGGATTTTAAGTAAGTAAAAACTGTAGGTGGCTTTATGCCACCTTAGGATAGACGATGAGTAAAGAAACTTTTTCTAACAACCTCTATGACAAAGCTAAATGGTTATTACTAATCATTCCTTTGTTGTATGTGGTACTAACCATGGGACTTCCTTTGTTAGATATCATCAAAAAGAGTTTGATATCAAAACAAGGTTTTACCTTTGGTTTTTACATTAAAGCTTTTACAGAGCCACTATATTTGTCTGTACTTTTTAGTACTGTAAAAATTGCTTTTATTGTAACTTTAGTGTGCTTAGTACTAGCCTACCCAATGGCTTACCTTAGCGTTAATGCAAAAACCAAAAAAGTAAGAGTGTTAATTACCGCAGGTGTACTTATCCCTTACTGGGTATCAATGCTTGTACGTATCTTTGCTTGGCAAATCATTTTGCAAAACAACGGTATTGTAAATCAGGCTTTATTATTCATAGGCTTTGTAAAAGAGCCAGCTAAACTTCTGTACACAGATTTGGCAGTTACCATTTCCTTAGTACACATCCTTATCCCATTTATGTTCTTATCCCTTCAAAACACTATGAAGCAGATTGATAAGAACTTAATGCTAGCCTCAAGCATTATGGGTGGTAGTAAGTTCTACGGCTTTACTCACGTGTTCTTGCCTCTATCAAAGTCAGGTATGCTCTCAGGCTCAATTATGGTTTTCGTGTTATCCCTAGGCTTCTATATTGCACCAGCCTTATTAGGTGGTCCTGACAATATGATGCTTTCAAACTTAATTGAAAAGAGCATGACTAACTTTAACTGGGGTTTAGCTTCTGCTTTATCTGTAGAGTTACTAGTTTTGGTTTACTTAATTATTGCTGTAGCTTTCAAACTTACAGGCAATATCTTTGTAAAGAATGCTTAAGGGGTAGACGATGTTGTATTTTCTAGTATTCTTAATTCTGTTTGTCATTATTGCACCAGCCTTAGTGATCATTCCGCAGTCTTTTACCTCCTTAAACTACTTTGTGTACCCAATCAAAGAATTCTCCTTAAAGTGGTATGTAAAGTTCTTTGAAAACTCTGAGTGGATAACCTCTTTAGAGCGTTCTATCATAATCGCCCTATTAGTAGCAGTACTTGCTACTATCATTGGCACACTAGCTGCTTTAGCGGTTAACAAATTAAACTTTAAAGGCAAGAATTTGTTTTTAAATTTAATGCTCACCCCAATGATTGTGCCCGTGGTAATTACAGGTGTTGCTTTATACGCTTCTTTTGCCAAGGTAGGTCTTAACAACTCCATTCTAGGACTTGTGATGGCTCATAGCCTTCTTGCAATCCCTATGGTGTTTTTAACCATGTCCTCAGCTCTAGCTCGTTTTGATACAAATTTAGAGCTTGCTGCTATGTCTATGGGATCAACTCCTATTGGTGCTTTTTTCAAAGTTACCGTGCCAGGGGTTAAAAGCTCATTAGTAACCTCAGCACTTCTATCTTTTGTAACTTCACTTGATGAAGTAGTTGTTACTATCTTTGTGTCAGGTGCTGATACTAAGACTTTACCTATGGTGATGTGGGAGAACCTTCGTGCCACCATCGATCCTACCATCGCAGTGGCTGCAACCTTCTTAATCATCCTAACTTTAGGCATGTACGTAATTAAAGAAATTTTTGAAGCAAAATCTAAGGATTAAGGTTTAATCATGTCAGTTACTATTTATAAAAACGCAAATATCGACAATCAAGGACTTACAAGTTTTGCTGTGGAAAACGGCAAATTTATTAAATTTGGAAAAGATGTAGAGCAAGAATATCAAGATGCTAAGGTTGTAGATTTACAAGGTAAACTAACAGTTCCACCTTTTGCAGATGCCCATATTCATTTAGATTATGTCTATACAGCATCTCTTCCATCAAAAGAGACTGCCTCTGGTACTTTATTTGAAGCAATCGACAATTGGTCTGATTCAAAAGATAAGTTAACCGAAGCTGAAATCAAACGCCGTGCCTATATTGCCATCAAACAGCAAATTTCTCACGGTGTGCAATATGTAAGAACTCATATTGATGTAACCGATCCAAAATTTACTGCTCTTAAAGCTATGCTTGAGATTAAAGAGCAAGTAAAAGACTACATGGACATTCAAATTGTAGCTTTCCCACAGGAAGGTTACTTTGCCTATAAAGATGGCGATAAGCTTGTTGAGGAAGCTTTAAAGATGGGTGCTGATGTCGTAGGTGGTATTCCTCACTTTGAGTTTACTCGTGAAGACGGTGTTCGCTCTGTGCAAAAAGGCTTTGAGCTTGCAATGAAATACGACAAACTCTTAGACTTCCACTGTGATGAAACTGATGACGATCAATCCCGCTTTATAGAATCCATTGCAGCTTTTACTTATTTTAATGGTTTACAAGGACGTACTGCAGCCTCCCACACTTGTGCGATGGGATCTTACAACAATGCTTACGCCTTTAAGATGATGACTAAGTTTAAAAAAGCAAATTTAAACTTTATTGTCTGCCCAACTGAAAACTGCTACCTACAAGGTCGTTATGACACTTATCCAAAACGTCGTGGTATTAGCCGTGTGGATGAGCTTACTGAAAATGGCTTGAACGTATCTTTTGCTCAGGACTCAATTTCAGATCCTTGGTATCCATTAGGTAATGGCAATTTAATGCATCAATTAGATTTTGGTTTACATCTATCTCACATGATGAGTGTTGAGCAAATCAATAATTCACTAAAGTTTGTTACCTACAATGGAGCTAAAACTTTATGTGTTAAGGATTACGGCTTTAAAGTTGGTAATAGCGCAAACTTTGTAGTGCTAAATGAAGACAATGCTTTTGATGCGGTACGTAATACAGCTTCTACTATCTTAAGCGTACGTAATGGCAACATCATTATGCAAAAAGAGCCAGAGAAAGTATTAACAACTTATAAGTTTTAGGACACTACTATGAAGATTATGCATCATTTAACTAGAGTAGAATTTGAAAACAATTCTGATAAAGTAGTCGTTTTACCAATAGGATCAACTGAACAACACGGTCCACATTTACCCCTTGGTGTAGATTCTTATATCGCTGAAGACATCGCAAAGCATTTAGCTAAACTAACAGATATCATCATTGCACCTACTATTACTTATGGTTACAAATCAAAACCACTATCAGGTGGTGGTCCTTTATTTAAAGGTACTATCGATTTAAATGGTGAAACTCTAATTCATTTAGTAACCGACATCCTCTGTGAATTTGCCCGTGACGGTTTTAATAAGATCTTTATTGAAAACGCTCACTTTGAAAACCAGGCTTTTATTGAGGAAGCAATGGATTTGGCAACAGCACAATTCCCAAAGTTAAAGGTGGTTCAATCTAACTGGTGGGATGTGTTAGATCAAAAGACTGTCGATGAGATCTTTAAAGATGTTCCATTCCCAGGCTGGGCTCTTGAGCATGCTGCTATTACTGAAACCTCTTTAATGATGTACTTAGAGCCTGATTTAGTTCGTACTGAACTTATGCCAACTGAAGTTAAAGCACAAGCATTACCTTATTCAGTGTATCCAGCACGTCACGATTTAGTACCTGATTGCGGTGTATTAGCATCTCCAGTAGGCTCTACTAAAGAGAAAGGTAAATTGATTGTTGATAAAGCTATAGAGGGCTTTATTAAGATCTTCAAAAAAGAATTTAACTAAAAGGTTTTGCTATGGAAAACTATGTAATCACTATCTCCAGACAATTTGGAAGCTTAGGTAGACCTATTGCTCAAAAAATTGCCCACAAGCTTAATATTGATTATTACGATAGAGATCTTATTGAAAAAGCAGCTTCAATTCTAAATGAGGATATGCGCTCTATAAGTCCTTTAGACGAGACTATTAAGCTACCTTTTGCCAACGCTCTCTTTCCTTTAGGCATTGGCACTGGCTCTATGCACAGAAGATTATATAAAGTTCAGGAGAACTTAATTCACGAGTGCGTACAAAAGAGCAACTGCGTAATTGTAGGTCGTTGTGCTGACTTTATCCTAAAAGACTATAAAAGACGTTTTAACGTCATGATCTATGCTCCTTTTGAGGAAAGAGTTAAAAACGCAGTAAATGAATTACGCATTCCTGAATACGAAGTTGAGGATTATGTAAAAGAAATTGATAAGGCTAGAGATTCTTATCATAAGTATTTTACTAATGAAAGACTTGATACTATCAACAATCGTGACTTACTAATTGACTCCTCTACTATGAGTCAGGATGATATTGCTGAATTTATTATTTCTGCTGCGCGTAAGAAATTAAACTTCTAGAAAGATTTATGGGGAGTTCTATAAATTAAATTTGGTAAACCCCTTTGATCTTTAAAGAAAAATTGTTGATTTTGAGAGCGAAGGATCAAAATAAAAATGGCTTTTTTGCTAATATTTAATCACGACAAAAAACATAGGAAAAAAGCCATGACTAATTATATCACTCCAAATGCTAATTATGATCTATTTTCTACAGCTTCATATGCAGCTCTTGATACATATCTCAAAAACGATGCTATCGTAAAGTTTAAAACTGTCCTTGATACAGTAACATCGATGTTTAGTTCTGAGATCTTAAAGTGCTTTGAACAGAAGTCTTCTAACTCTAATCCAAGAAATGCAGGAAGAAGAGCTTATCAACCTGAGTTTATGTTCAAGCTCTGCCTATTACAAAGACGTGTGAATAAAGCTGATAATGATTTTGTAGATAGCATATACGCAGACGTTAGATATCAATATGCCTTAGGAATTACCGATTTAAACTGTGTACCTAGCCCTAAGACCATTTGGAAGTTCAGAAACATCTTTGATAAAGCAGAACTCTTTGAAAAAGTCTTCAACAAGTTTGTTTCCACTATTGAAGATGAGCATGAGTTAAATGACGACAAACTCATCATTGATGCAAGCTTTAATGAAGCACCTAAGCAAAGAAATACTTTTGAAGAGAACGCCATCATCAAAGCTGGTAATGGTGACTCTCTTTAGAATGATAATTCTCAAAAGAAATGCCACAAGGATATTGATGCAAGATGGACTAAAAAGCGCGATGAAACTCATTACGGTTACAAGGCTCATGCAAGTGTAGGTGCAACTACCAAGCTAATTCACATGGTTAAAGCTACAGCTGCTAATGTACATGATTCTCAAATCATCACTGACATTATTCCTACCGATTTTAAAGGTAGTGTCTATGCAGATGCAGGTTACATTGGAGCTTCACAACTAAAAGATCTTAACGATAGAGGTATCGAAACTATAGTTTGCGAAAAAGGCT
>SAMEA3663084__coassemble_869_pt1 | contig 10164 bp, 6 predicted proteins | sample SAMEA3663084__metabat2_high_PE_002 | metagenome-assembled genome bin SAMEA3663084 (sample SAMEA3663084) | pig gut metagenome | biome: pig gut; feature: pig-associated habitat; material: faeces | place: France | collected 2012 | reverse complement strand
GAACTTAACTAAAGCTTATGACGATGCTTTCAACTGCGATAGCGAATCAGCTTTCGGTGGCATCATTGCTTTCAACAAGGAATTAGACGGCGCTACTGCTAAAGCTATTATCGACAGACAGTTCTGCGAAGTTATCGTAGCTCCATCTGTATCTAAAGAAGCAATTGCTGAAGTTGCTCGCAAGAAGAACGTAAGATTATTACAAACAGGTCCATTAAATAAGGCTCAGCCACGCTACGATTTCAAGCGTGTAAACGGTGGTTTACTAGTTCAAGAAGCAGATCTTGAAGTGGTTAAGAAAGAAGATCTAAAAGTTGTAACTAAGAGAGTTCCAACTGATGAGGAAATGGACGAGCTATTATTTGCTTGGAAGGTATGTAAGTTCACTAAGTCAAACGCTATTGTTTACACCAACCACAAGAAGACCTTAGGTATTGGTTGTGGTCAGACTAGCCGTGTATTCTCAGCTCGTATTGCTTGCCTACGTGCAGCTGATGCTAAGTTATCCCTAGAAGGTGCAGCACTAGCATCTGATGCTTTCTTCCCATTCCGCGATGGTGTTGATGCAGCAGCAGCTTCAGGCATTAAGTGCATCATTCAACCTGGTGGTTCAATCCGCGATCAGGAAGTTATCGATGCTGCTAATGAGCATGGCATTGCTATGGTATTTACCTCAATGCGTCACTTCCGTCACTAATAAGAGGAGCCTTTATGAAAGTATTAGTTATTGGTAATGGTGGTCGTGAGCACGCGCTTGCTTGGCGTGCTGCTAAATCTCCTCTTGCTGATAAGGTATTTGTAGCACCTGGTAACCCAGGTACTGCAAAAGAGGACAAGATGGAAAACGTGAATATCTGTGTAAGTGATATTCAAGGTTTAGTTGACTTTGCTAAAAAAGAGCAAATTGGTCTTACCATCGTAGGTCCTGAAGCTCCACTTGTTGACGGTGTAGTTGATGCCTTTGAAAAAGAAGGTTTAAAGATTTTTGGACCTTCAAAAGCAGGTGCTCAATTAGAAGGCTCTAAATCTTTTACTAAAGATTTCTTAAAGCGTCACAATATTCCAACTGCAGCTTATCAAGTATTTACTAAAACTGATGAAGCTGTAGCTTATATTGAAAAGATGGGTGCTCCTATCGTAATTAAGGCTGACGGTTTAGCTGCAGGTAAAGGCGTAGTAGTGGCTATGACTTTACAAGAGGCTATTGATGCTGTACACAACATGCTAGATGATCATCAATTTGGTGATGCTTCAGCATCTGTAGTAGTTGAAGAGTTCATGGAAGGTGAGGAAGCATCCTTCATCGTGATGAGCGATACTATAAATGCTCTTCCAATGGCAACCTCTCAAGATCACAAGCGTGTAGGAGATGGTGATACAGGTCCTAACACTGGTGGTATGGGTGCATACTCTCCAGCTCCTGTAGTAACCGATGAAGTTTATAAAAAGGTTATGGATAGAATCATCAATCCTACCTTAAAGGGTATGGCTGATGACGGTATTCCTTACCGTGGCTTCTTATACGCAGGCTTAATGATTGATAAGAATGGTGATCCTCGTGTAGTTGAGTTCAACTGCCGTTTTGGTGATCCTGAGACTCAGCCAATCATGTTAAGAATGCAGTCTGATCTTGTAGAGCTATGCTTAAAGGCATGTGAGAACGGTGGCTTAAAGGGTGTAGATATTAAATACGATCCACGTCCTGCTATCGGTATCGTGCTAGCTGCTCACAACTACCCAGCCTCTCCTCGTAAAGGCGATAAAATCACTGGTTTAGATATCAAGACTGACGATACTTTAAAAGTATTCCAAGCTGGTACTAAGCAGGTTGGTGACGATATCGTAACTAACGGTGGTCGTGTACTTTGCGTGACTGCTTTAGGTGACGATGTAGCTCAAGCTCGACAAAAGGCTTATGCCCACATCAACAATATTCATTTTGATGGCATGTTCTATCGTAAGGATATTGCTTGGCGTGCTCTTAACCGCAAGTAATAAGAGGAGTAAGTGGTGTTAGAAGAGGTTATCAATCAAACCATCCTATTTATAGGAACTTTTACCGCCACTTTATTTGCTAGCGTCTCCGGAGGAGGCGCTGGTTTTATCCAGTTCCCACTTCTAATTTTATTAGGCCTTCCTTTTGGTACTGCCTTAGGTACCCACAAAGTTGCGGTGGTATTCTTAGGTATTGGCGCCATCAGTAAAAAGTTTAAAACTAAAAACTACTTTACTTTTGATAAAGGCGTAGCACTAGCTATGCTCTTGGTTGGTTGCCCTGCCGTAGTCTTAGGCTCGGTCATTATTCTTACAGTACCTGCTAATATTGCCCAAATAGGCTTAGGCTTTATCATCATAGGTTTTGGTTGTTATTCTTTTATCAAAAAAGAATTTGGCTGTAACCGTATTGAAAATCGCTCCCTTACAAGAACTATCCTAGGTTGTGTCTGTCTTTTTGTGATTGGTTTATTCTCAGGATCCCTTTCCTCAGGCGCAGGACTTTTTGCCACTATCGCTTTAATCGGTGTGTTTGGTTTGGATTTGAAAACTGCCATCATGCATACCATGATCTTTGTGGCAACTATTTGGAATGCCGTAGGAGCCTTTACCGTAGGTGCTTTAACCACTATTTGCTGGCAGTGGATCCCTTGTATGATAATTGCAGCCTTCTCAGGCTCTTTTTTAGGTACTACCCTACTTGTAAATATGCCAGTTAAGAAAGTAAAAGTGATTTTCTCCTCAGTTGCAATCCTATCTGGCGTTATTCTAATTTGGGAAGGTTTTGCTAATTAGTCTAGGCTTAGACCAATATTACTAATACCTTCGTTTAAACCTAATTGCTTTAACTTTGAGGTAAGCTCACTTGAGCGATTAGCGTTTTGTAATAACTCAAGTATCTCAACCTGGAAATTTACCTCGTTATCGACAGCTTCCATGTCACAAAGCTCTTCATCTGAAAATTCAGCACCTAACTCCTGCTCAATTTTACGCACCACACCACTTAAAGAAGCACGGCTTGCCATCTCTGCTTCCTCACCCTCGTGCAAGATGATTGCAAGGATTGAGGCTGATAAACTAATGGTAGCATCAAGCGAGAATAAATCACCTACTGACAAATCATTCTTCTCATCGTCTAAAAGATAAGGTTCAAACTCATCCAAAGTCTTTTCTAAGTCTATTTCGTTAAACTTGTCAGAGTGGAAGTTCCAAAGGGTATCTAAGGTCTTTTGATAGGCGTTTTTTCCACCTTTAACTTCATTGACCTCACACCACAACGCATAATTTGGAAATTGTCTTTGAGCTAAAACTAAAGCAAATAAACTCTGACGCCAAGGGGAGAGTTTTTTTAACAATTGATAATATTTTTCACCAAAAATCATGCGCAACCTCAAATTTTAGGAACTAAAACAGCATAAAAATGCAGATAAAAGAAGGTATTATTCGCATTATAGTGTATACTAAAAAACGAAAATAATACAATTTACTAAAAATAAATAAAGCCTTAACTACTGCAACTACAGACTATGGAGTTTTGCTAAAGGAAGATTTTTCTTTTGCAGAACTTTTTGCATTTAAAGCTAATGCTTTTTATAGAGGTGTAGTTGTGAATAATAACGAAAAAAGTAGTTATAAAAATAACTTAAACGATACAATGATTTTTGAAGACTACATTTCTAAAGAGGCCCTAGGTGCTATTCCTTTTAAAGGACCTTTTTCAACTAAACACAGTAAAGCTATCTTAAGCACCTTTGTGCTAGCATTATTACTATCCCTAGCTACAAGTACCCTTTCTCCTAATACAGATTCAGAGGATGCTAACTCTAATTTAATCGCAGCTAATGACTCTCAATTAGTAGATGAGCAAGTTCCTTTAGCTCAAGCTTTTGGAATTCAGTCCTCTGCTGATTCATCAAATAAAGATCAATTAGAAAACTACGACGATACTCTAGCTGATGTAGATTTAGCTGATGCTGATGCTCAATTAGATTCTGAAGTTTCTGCTTTAGCTCAAAAATTTGATAAAGACGAAACTGTAACCTCAGTAGGCGCAAAGTGGATCACCGAGTCCGTACAAAGTGGTGATAGCATTTCAAGCTTATTTAGTGACTTGAATATTCCTGCATCCACCCTAGTTTCTATCATAGATAGCCACAGTGGTTCAAAAGCCTTAATCAATAAGCTTAATATCGGCGATAAACTCTCCTTCTTAGTAGGTACTAAAGGTGAGCTTTTAGTATTTATTAAACCAATTTCTAAAACTGAGCAACTACGTTTTTATAAAGTAAACAACAAAGGTCAATACGAGTTTGTTCGTGAAAAACTAAATTCCTTTGCAATGGATGACGATGCTGCAAGTTTAGCTTTTGCTAAAGCAAGCACACCTGTTAAAGCTCAAGATAATACTAAGGCTACAGCTTTGGCACGAACAGAAGCACCAAAGGAAGTTGCTGCCTCTGCCCGTGGTCGTTTAGTTTTAGCTACAATTGAAAAAGGTCAAACCTTCTCACAGGCTGCTAATAAAGCTGGTATTACTTACACTGAGATCAATAAAATCCTGCAGATGTTCAAAGGTAAGATTCAGTTCTCCCGTAATGTTCGTGCAGGCGACACTATGAGAGTGCTCTTCTCTGACTCTCACGGTAAGGGCAAGATCTTAGCTGTAGAATTTAATTTAGCTCGTAGTGGTAAAGTAGCTTCCTACTTAAACCCAGCCGATGGTAAATACTATGATGAGCACGGTATGAACGCTACTAAGGCTTCCTTTGTACGTTTCCCATTCCATGCAAGAGTACGTGTAACCTCACAATTTAATCCATCTCGTCGTCACCCTGTAACAGGACGCGTAAGACCTCACAATGGCGTAGATTTTGGTTTACCTACAGGTACTATTATTCAAGCACCTGCTGATGGCATCGTAGATAAGGCTGCTTACTCTCGCTCTGCTGGTTACTATGTAGTACTACGTCACTCTGGTGGCTTATCCACAGTTTACATGCACTTATCTAAGTTGTCAGTTAAAGCAGGTCAGCGTGTACGTTTAGGCACTGCTATTGCAAGATCTGGTAACACTGGTATTTCAACAGGTCCTCACTTACACTATGAAATTCGTGTAAATGGTCGTCCTGTAAACCCAATGCGTATTAACTTAGATAACCGCAAAATTCAAATCAATCAAAAGGCTCGTCAAGCATTTGCAGCTTCTGTAAAGCGCTACAAGCGCGAGCTTTACCAACAAAACTTGATTGCAAAACTGTAAACAGTTACCGCCACTTATGTGGCGGTTTTTCTTTTAGTCCCTATTTTTTTTGATCTCACTTTATTTTTCTTAAATTTTCTTGCAGAAAAACAGCTCTTATCCTGCAAAAATAAGCCAAATTCATTATAATCTGCGTCTAAATTTATTTGGGATAATCTTTATGAAATTTACACAGAATAAAACTAAAAAATATCAACTTTCTATTCTTACGACTGCGATACTCAGTGCTTTAAGTATGCCATCTGAGGCTTACTACAATTTTGATGTCAATGAAAATTTTACCATTAGAGTTTTAGAACCTTCTGACGATCCAATTACAGAAGGTGGCAACACCATAAAATCTGAATTTAACTTAGACGACAATTATATAAAAGCCATACAAATCGGGTTTGGTTATTGGAATGACATTTTAAAAAACAATATTACTAATAAAGCTTTAATTTTAGTTTCCACTAAAGAAATTCCTGATTCAAATGCAGGTGCCTCATCAGAAATTCTCAAAGATTTAACAGGTAGTGATGCAAAGTGGAATACCTACACAGCCCTTACCGCAACTATCTACCAACCAAAAGACGATCATAAAGAATGGACTAATGATGATGCTTCAGGTTTTATCCAGATAGATAGAGATGAAACTTACGATGTGGATGCAGGTACTGACTGGCAATTTGATGTAATGACCAATTTGCCAGAATCTAAAGGTGGCAGTAACCTTCCTTCAACTTTAGTTCATGAGCTAGCTCATGCGTTTGGTCTATTATCCGACATGGCAGATCCTAACTCAACTGGCAGTGATTATGCACAGTTAGAAAGTGCAGGCAAATTCTCAAATGGTCTTAGAGATATCTATGGCAACTCTCTTTCAGTTGGACAGGATATTGTAGATAAAGCACATCACACTGAAGGGGATGGCAACTTTGTTTTAGATAATACCGATGGAGCTTATACTGGTCTTTATTTTACAGGCAAGTACACTCAAGAAGTTTTAAACGGAGCTTACATTGATTTACCTAGCAATGCAAATGAGAATTTACCTGCAGTACAAGGTATACCTATAAATAGTTATGAAGGTGATGAAGCTGATTTCTCACATCTTGAGTTACAAAATGCTTTAATGAGCCATCAAAACTACAGAAATTGGAATATTCTGATGGAAGCAGAGCTTGCTGTAATGCAAGATTGTGGACTTATTTTAGATAGAAAAAACCTCTATGGCTACTCTATATATAATTCAGGAACCGAAGATCACCGCCGTGTCTTTGTAAACAATAATCCATATTATGCTAGAACCGAGGATGGACAGTGGATTGAGAATACCTATAACAAATTCTCCTACGGTACAGGTTTACATATCTATGGTAAATACAATGACGTGTATCAGCAATCTGATTTACTAAGTGGCGGTCTTTACGGACTTGGTATCAGAGTAGACGGACAATCAAATAACCTAAATATCCTAAAAGATTCTAAGGTAAGTGCTGACGGTTTTGGTGGTATTGGTATTTTGGTAGCTTACGGTAAAGATCATAATCTCACCGTTAATGGTAGTGTAACTGCTACAGGCGCAGAAGGTACCGCCCTACGCTTTGATTTTGGTGATAATAATCTTGGTAATAACTTTGAGTATCGAGGCAGCTACATTAGAACCATAAATGGTAATAATAAAGACTTATTACCAGAGCTTGAGGGCTCTCTTGTAAACGATGTTTCGATTGCAGGTACAGTTATAGGTCGTCAAAACGCTATCTTAATTGGTGAAAACGCCCATGTACAGAACATCAATTTCCTGCAGGGAGCTAAAGTTTCAGGAACCATTGAATCAAAATGGGATCCTAACTATGACAAAATTACTTACTCAGGGGATAAAGCTGATTTAATTACTAACTTAAACTTTGGTTATGCTAAAGACAGCTTTGGTAATGTTAACAAAAACGCCTCTGACAAAAACTTCTACCTAAGATACGATGGAGATATTAAAGGCGCTAACAGTTTTGTCTTAAACTTTGTAGGTGGTACTACCTCCATCAATGGCAAGGCTGAAGTCTTATCTGCTAATGTTGAAGCTGGTGCGACACTAAAAGGTAATGCTGTATACGATTTATACAATACTCCGACAGGTTCACTTGCCACTGGAATCTTTACTAATAACGGAACTCTAGCCCCTGGTAACAGTATCGGCTCTATTACTATTGATGGTAACTATATTCAGTCAAATACAGGTACTTTAGCTTTAGAATTTGACAATCATGGTAGAACCGATAGCTTTGATGTTATAGGCACTGCAAACTTTGATGGTAACCTTCGTATTGAGCCAACAACTGATTACTATCAAGGCAATGAGCAAAAGACTTTTGCTTTAGCAGATTTTGTCACTGCAACTAATATTACAACCACACAGGATTTCTTAGATTCTGCAGTAAATCCTCACAAATTCTCCCCTACTCTAACTACTAAAGTAGTGGCTACAGGTACTGACTATAATACTGCCTCTTACACTGTAAGTGTTTTAAGATCCCCTTATGCTTATGCTCAATATAGCTATGATAAAAATACCTTTAGTATAGGCTCTGCTTTAGGCGGTGGTGCATCAACTGCTACCATAGCTGCGGTTAGAAATCTGTATGCTACTTTAGACTTTTCTGATGTGGAAGGTAGATTTATCTCAAGTGCTCTTACTAAATTAACTCCTAGTGCCTATGCAAATGCACTTCAAGGTATTTTTGATTATCAGCACTTTGTAAACAATGAAACTATAAGTGATGCTAGACTTAATTTAGCTACCTTATCTCCAAAGGAAGTTCAAGTTTATGCTAAACCTTATACCATGTTCTCTGATAGAGGTCATGGTTATGAAGGTTACTCTGAGGCTGTCGATTTAGGTGCTATCTTTGGTGCTAATACTAAAACTGACAATGGTGCACTTTTAGGCTTATATGCTTGTGCTAATAAGCGCTCTCAAGACAGCCACAACAGTGCAAGCCTTGACGGTATCAACGTTTATGGTGGTGTTAAAGGTTTATTTAACCTAACACAAGATGGACTTTTAAAAGTCTTTTTTAACTCAAATCTAGGCTTTGACTATACTGAGGTTAAACGCAGTAACGCTTTAGGCTCAACAAAAGCTAAGGTAAAGAGTTTACTTGCAGCAACTAATGTGGGCTTAAGCTATGATTTTGCTTTTGATAAAGTAACCTTAATCCCTCAAACTAATCTTGAGTATGCTTTAGTACATACCACTAAGATTAAAGAGCATGGCGCACCTACTGCGCAAAGCTTAGATGCTGATAACTTTAACTCTTTAAAACTAGGCTTAGGTCTAAACCTTTTAAGTAGTGATTTTAAGGTAAATGATGAAACTACCTTTAACTATTTATTTGGAGCTCACTACAGACAAGAATTGTTATCAAATCTAGGTACCTTTAACGGTAACTTTAGATATATCAACAACTCTGATTTTAACTATGAAGCTTCATTCTTAGGTAAGAAGGTAGTTGATCTTAATGCTAATGCTATCTTTAACTTTACCACTAATCAAAGATTAGCCTTTTCCTTAGGTACTAGTTGGTATCTTGACGAGGGTCAAAACACCTTTGCTAAACTTGATTACAACTACAAGTTCTAAAATGCTTTAAGTTTAGGTTTACCGCCACTTATGTGGCGGTTTTACTTTTAAGTCTTTCCTTGCTTTTGTTTCGTGACTAAATACTCAATTTTGTACTAACACTTTAAATTACATACGAATTTTTGACCTTTAACACAACTTAGTGCCTGTGATTGTGTTACTTTTAACTCATAAATAATTAAAAGTAAGGAGGCTACTATGTCATCATTAGAATTTGGTAAATCCTTCAATACTCAGTTACAAAATGTTGATGACAAGTACGGTTGGATCAATGACATGATCAAGGCACGTCAAGAGCTAGTACTCTTGTACATGAAGATCTTAAATGTGTCTTTATCTAGAAGCTCAAACCAAAACGATGTGTGCTACCCATCGTATGAGGATGTAACCAACTTTTGTAATCATTTAATTGACTACCTCTCTCACGGTCACTTTGATTTGTATCCAAAGATCATTGAATTGATTGAGAATGCTTCAGGTCGCTCTTTATCTATTGCAAACCGCTCTATGCCAAGAATTGAGCAGACTACAGAATACTTAATGCGTTTTACTGATAAGTACGCCGAAGATCTTGATGAGGATAAGATGAAGACTCTGCAACAGGATCTTGCCTCCATCGGTAAATGCTTAGAGATGAGATTTAAAAACGAGGATAGACTAATTATCGCCTTGCGCCTAGTTCACACTATCGTGTCACAGGCTTAATTTTATAAACTCTCTTTGAGACTCAAAGAGAGTTTTTCCTACACTAATGACAACAAATCTGTAACTCTCTTTACAGGAATTACTTGTACATTTTGAAGTTTAGTTCTTGGTGCATTATCAAAAGGCACAATAATCCGCACAAAGCCTTGCTTTACCGCCTCTAAAATACGCTCCTGACCAAAAGGTACAGGTCTTATCTCACCTGTTAAACCAACTTCACCAAAAGCAATGGTGCCTTTATCAATAGGAGCATTTTTAAAAGATGACATTAAAGCTAAACATAGTGGTACATCTGAGGAGGTATCCTCAATCTTTACACCACCTACGATGTTTACAAACACGTCTTGATCGCCTAAAGCAAAGTCTGCATGACGATGTAGTACGGATAAAAGCATCGCTAAACGGTTTTGATCAGTACCAATAGATAAACGTCTTGGGTTTGAGTAAAGGCTAATATCTACTAGAGCTTGTAGCTCTACTAAAAGAGGTCTAGTACCCTCCCAAGTTACCATAGGTAAAGAGCCTGCTGCCACATTCTCACTACGGTTTAAAAAGACAGCACTTGGGTTTTTAACCTCTTTTA
>SAMEA3663084__coassemble_863_pt1 | contig 10209 bp, 10 predicted proteins | sample SAMEA3663084__metabat2_high_PE_002 | metagenome-assembled genome bin SAMEA3663084 (sample SAMEA3663084) | pig gut metagenome | biome: pig gut; feature: pig-associated habitat; material: faeces | place: France | collected 2012 | reverse complement strand
GGACTTTTTCAAGGTTGTCTTGTTCTTTTAATAGTTTTAACTCAAAGACAAATCTTTGACCGTCCATTTCTATCATAAGATCGGTTCGGCCTCTTTGCTGTAAGACCTCACGTGAGGCATTAACATGAGCATAAAGAAAATAACTGTATAGGATATCTCTTAAATTAGCTTCTACATCAAAGATGGTTGTATCGTAGCCAAAGGTATTTGCAACTGCATCAAAAATGTCGAAAAAGTCCTCTTCAGCTTTAGACAAACAGGCTTTTTGAATAGCCTTAAAATCAGCATTTTTTCTTAAATATATGATGTCAGAGCTTTCTAAATTAGATAAAAAGATCTCATCGAAAAACATGTTCTTGATAAACTGTCTTAACTCTAAGTTTGGAATACCTATACTTACAGCATTACCATCAACTGATTTAATTGAATAGTAGCCTGCTTGATACATCATAAGGAGAGGATCTTTATCTAAAATTGAAGATGGACTTTCTAATTTAGCTTTAGATATTACTTCAGTACCATCAATATTATTAGATAGCATATTGAGGCTGTAACTGTGAGCTCGTCTTAATTTTGACAAGTCCTTAAAGTAATTTACGATCAATGTCGAATAGCCACTGCTATTGGCCCAATAGCACTTATAGCCACAACTGCTACTTACCAATTGCAAAAAGTTTAGTATGGACCAAGGATTATAGACAAGGACAGAGGCTGACTCTTCAAAACAGAAGCCGTCATAGTTTAATTTTAGATTATAAAATACCTCATCGACAGTGCAATCAAGCTCTGAAGCTGCGCGCTTAATGTAAGCTAAAAAGTAATGCTCTAACTCCTCTTTGGTGAAGCCTAATAAAGCGCCATATTTCTTATTTAAAGTTAAATCTAAAATAGTATTAAAGGCACTTAAAATACTCATGTCAAAAGATCTAGTTTCACCTGTTATAAACATAAACCTAAACTTTGAAGACAGAGCTTTTAAAAGAGCAAAGAAAGATATTAAACATTCTTTTATTGCTTTTTGTGACTGACTCTCACCACCAACACTTGTTAAAGGTAAGTCATAATCATCTATTAACAGCACTACTTCTCCATTTTGACACTGAGAAAGTAATTCTCTTAATACGGCTCGAGGCTCATTTAACAATTCTTCTGAATAGGTTAACTGATACTCTTTAGCAAAGGACTTTAAGATATCAGTAAACCTTCGGTTAAATTTTCCAAAATCATTTGAAGCTATAGCTGAAAAATCAAGATGCAAGACTTTATAGGTTCTCGTATCTTGCCAAAGCTTTTCTATTTTTAAGCCTTTAAAATACTGTCTTCTTTGTCTAAATAAGTTGTTTAATACTGATATCAGCAAGGACTTACCAAAGCGTCTTGGTCTTGTAAAGAGGATAGGACTACTTTCAATTTTAGTTAATTCAAAGATTAAATCGGTTTTATCTACATAGATCAAATTACCGTCAATCATCTTCTCAAAATTTGTTTCACCACAAGGTAATCTTTGCAGATCAAGACTATTACTCATTTATTCTCTCTCCATAAAAATAAAGTCCCCATATCTAGCAAGATTATGAGGACTTATTTGATTAAGCAAAATCTTTTAGCTTAATTTCTCTTTAAAACTTTAACGCCTTCTTCTGTTGCATAAAGAACGATATCAGCACCTTTAGCAGCGAATAAACCTACAGTTACCACGCCTGGGATTTGATTGATAGTATTTTCTAAAGCTACAGGATCAGTGATGGATAAACCGTGTACATCAAGGATTTCACAACCATTGTCGGTAATGCAGCCTTCACGTAGCACAGGATTACCACCTAAAGCACGTAAAGAGCGAGCAACTTGCTCACGGCCCATAGGTATAACTTCAACTGGTAATGGGAATTTACCAAGAGTTTGTACTAACTTTGATTTATCTACAATGCAGATAAACTTTTTAGCCATTGAAGTTAAGATCTTCTCGCGGGTTAAACAAGCACCGCCACCTTTAATCATATTAAAGTTAGGATCAACCTCATCAGCACCGTCAATATAAACGTCATAAGGCTCTGTAGCATTAGGATCTACTACCTTAACACCGATATTAGTTAAAGCTTCAGTAGTTTTATTTGAAGAGCTTACAGCCTCTTTTACAGGAACTTTATTAAGACCAATTTGCTCAATAAACTTCATAACTGTAGAGCCTGAGCCTACACCTAAAACTGCATTTTGAGGAATGTATTCAAGAGCAGCTTTAGCTACCATTACTTTTAATTCGTCTTGAGTCATTTTTTAATCCTATTCTACAGTTACTTTTGCAAATCTACGTTTGCCTACTTGCCAAATTGCAGTACCCTTTTCAATAGCAAAGTTCTTATCGGTAATTACTTTACCATCACACTTTACAGCTGACTGTTTAATCATACGTAAAGCTTCAGAGGTACTCTCGCATAAACCTGCATCTTTTAATAGGTTTGCTAAAGCTGTGGATGTTACGGTAACTTCTTTAATATCATCAGGTAATGCACCTTTAGCAAATTGAGACTTAAAGCCTTCAACAGCTTGATTTGCTTCAGCCTCACCGTGGTATCTTGCAACAATCTCACGTCCTAACTCAATCTTAGCATCACGTGGATTCATGCCGTTTTGGCACTGCTCTTTTAGAGCTTTAATTTCATCTACGCTCTTGAATGATAATAAGTCGTAGTAAGACCACATTAAATCGTCAGAGATGGACATGATCTTACCGAACATCTCTTTTGGAGACTCGGTTACACCAATGTAGTTGTGTTTAGATTTTGACATCTTAACTACACCATCTAAACCTACTAATAGAGGCATCATTAACACAACTTGAGGCTCCATGCCTGCATCTTTTTGTAGTTCACGACCCATCAATAGGTTAAATTTCTGATCAGTACCACCTAACTCCACGTCAGCTTTAATAGCAACTGAGTCGTAACCTTGGAATAAAGGATATAAGAACTCATGAATAGCAATAGGCTGATTTGAAGCAAAACGCTTTGAGAAATCGTCACGCTCTAACATACGAGCAACGGTTAGTTTTGAAGCTAATTTAATGGTACCTGCTGCACCTAGCTTCTCACACCACTCAGAGTTGTAGCGGATTTCAGTTAAATCTTTATCAAGAATCTTAAAAGCCTGCTCAGCGTAAGTTTTAGCATTCTCGATGATTTGCTCACGTGGTAATTCAGGACGAGTTGCGTTTTTACCTGAAGGATCACCAATAGCTGCAGTAAAGTCACCGATAATTAACACAATCTTGTGACCTAACTTTTGGAAAGTACGTAACTTATTTAAGATCACAGTATGACCTAAATGGATATCAGGTGCGGTAGGATCCATACCTAACTTAATAGTTAACTGACGACCTGACTCTAGCTTTTTCTTAAGCTCTTCTAAAGGAATGATTTCTTCTGCACCACGAGCAATCTCACGTAATGCGCTTTGAATATCAGCCATAAAATACCTTTATTTTTCTGATTAACATTGTGATAATTAACCGAGTATTTTACATTATTTTGTGAATAATCTAAACACATTTAGGCAAATGTATCTTAAGGAATAGCTAATGCAAGAGTTATATATAGGATTGATGTCTGGTACAAGTATTGACGGTATCGATGCTGTGCTTTGCACCTTTAATCAAGGAAAAAGTGAAATTCTTGAAAGTACTAGTGTAGATTATGATAAAGATACTAAAGCTTTATTACATAGCCTGTGTCAAAGCTCCTATGACGAAATTGAAAAGATGGGAGTTGCTAAAGTAAAGCTTGCTACTTTCGAGGCACAAGCCGTAAATGAATTACTTTTAAAAGCTAAAGTTGAAAAAGAAGACATTGTCGCTATAGGCTCTCATGGTCAAACCATTCGTCATCGTCCTGAAAAAGGCTTTTCAATACAGTTAGATGATGGAGCCTTACTTACAGCTTTAACTGGCATTGATGTCATTTGTGATTTTAGATCGGCTGACATTGCTCATGGTGGTAATGGTGCACCTTTAACTCAAGCCTTTCACAAAATGCAATTTCAAGATCCTACTAAAGTAAGCTTTGTACTAAATTTAGGCGGTATAGCAAATTTAACTGTCATAGATTGCCAAGGTAAAATCTTACAAGCTTATGATGTAGGTCCTGCTAATACTCTTTTAGATACTGTCTGTCGCATGATTTTTAACAAGAATTATGATAAAGACGGTGAACTTTCAAAAAAAGGACAAGTAAACAGTAAGTTACTTTCTGACTACATGTCCTGTGACTACCTACAATTACCCCCACCAAAATCTACTGGTCGTGAAACCTTTAACGCTGACTTTATCAAAGAAGAACTTTTAATAGCTACTACGCATCCAGAGTTTGCCTATGATTTAATGGCAACTTTAGCAGAGTTTACCGCCCTTAGCTGTGTTAATGCTGTAAGAGGCGCAATCTTTAAATTTAAGATTGATAAAAGTCGTTTAATTGTGTGTGGTGGTGGAGCTTATAACCCTGTTATCATGAGTAAATTAAGTGAAGCTTTAGCTAAAAACAATGTAGAAACCTATATAGCAGATGACTTAGGAGTTAATTCAAAACTTATTGAAGCCCATGCTTTTGCTTATTTTGCATATAAATTTGTAAAGCGTGAGCCATTAGATTTAGCTTGTAGTACAAATGCAAGAGAAAACTCTATTCTAGGTTGTCTCTATCCTAAAACACCTTCACTAAAAGCTTAATTTACATTTTCTTTCGCTTAAGCAAACAACCTTAACGGTTGTTTGCTTATAAGTGACATTAAAACCTATCAACATCTTTTCTTGTGAAAACTTAATTTCTACACAAGCAAGCATTATCTATAACTTTCCATTACAATATAGGCAATAAACAGTTAAACAATAAAAGATACATTATGTTAGCCTTTAGACTCTTTCCTTTTGTTCAAGCCATCATCATCCTGTGCTTTTTTATCTATCCAATTGAACACTTAAATAAAAAAGTAAAATGGGCATTAGCCATCATCTTAGGATTATCTAGCTTAAAGATTTACACCTTTGTGCTCACAGGTGGCACGATGATGGATCCTAATTTAACAAGAACACTGTCTATTATTTTAAATACACTCTATTTCACCTCTATTTTTGTATTCTTATTAACCGTAATAAGAATGGGGATCAATGGACTTTTCAAGCTTATTAAAAAAGATAAAACTCGCTTTATTATTCCAGCTAAATCCTCTCGCTATGCTTTAACCTTTTTAGTGTTATCTTTTTTAATCTCCTGTAAAGGTATCTACAACGGTTTTGATAAACCAGTTCTAACTGAATACCAAATTAAAATTGCAAATTTACCTGTTGCAGCAGATAACTTTAAGATAGTACAACTGTCAGACTTACACATAAGTCTGCCTACAAGAGAAAGTGATATTGAGAATATCGTTGATAGAGTAAATCGATTAAAGGCTGACTTAATCGTTATCACAGGCGATCTTATTGACGGTGAAGTTGAAGCTTTAGAGCCTAAAACAAAAATTCTCTTCAATCTAAAAGCAAAATATGGTGTCTACGGAGTATCAGGTAATCATGAGTTCTACTCTGGCTATCAAGAATGGGTAGATTATTTTACTAATGGTGGTATTCCTTTTTTAGAAAATAAAACTGTCATCATCAAAGATGAGAGTGGCACTCCCCTATTTAATCTAGCAGGTTTAATTGATAAAGCAGCAGAACGCTTTGATATGACAGAACCAGATGTGGAAGCTGTAAAACCTTTTCTTGATAAAAATATTCCATCTATATTTTTAGCTCACCAACCAAAGCTTTGTCTTGATTTAGAAGATCTTTCAGCACTTACTTTATCTGGTCATACCCACGGTGGCATGATGCCAGGGCTTGCTACTTTAATAAAAATTGCTAACGGTGGCTTAGTAAGTGGCTACTATAAACTTGGTAATGAGCAAGTAATCGTATCTAACGGCACTCAAATTTGGGCAGGGGTACCACTTAGAATTGGCATTTTGTCTCAAATCAATCTCATTACTTTAAAAAGTAAGTGATCGTGCTTGTTTAATTAAACATTCACTCTTACTCTTTATAACACCTTAATCTATAATCAAACAAGATGTTTAGATTAAGGATCTTTTTATGAGCTTAGATAGTTTACTTGAGTGTTTTAAATCCTCCCTTAAAGCTTCTGCGATAAGCGTTCTCTCTTGCAAAAATAATGAATATAAACTTGTAAAACTTATCACCACTCAAGAGAGTTTACCTTCCTACACTATATTTGAAGGAAAAGTAGACTCTTTAACCCCTTTCTATGCTGAAGGTTATCAGATGCTAAGCCAAACCTGTGGCACCTTTTTAAATCCTATTAGCATTGGAAGATGTCCTGATGACGAGCCTCCTTATTGTCAAAATCCAAATCCAAACTTTAAAAACTGCTATAACTACTGCCTCTTTTTTGAAGATAACAAATGGTATTTATTAGGCTTTACAAGCTCAAATCACTATATTGGAGTGTTTTATCTTTACCCTAACGGCAAGATCAAAATCGATATGGATTTAGCCTGCGCTAAACTTAAGGAAGGAGAGCTTTTAGAATTTGAAAGTTTTACTATTCTTGAAGGTGACAGTAAACAAGAGCTTTTAGATAAGTTTGCAGCTCTTATCAACTCTCACCACAAGCCACTTCAATTTAAAAGTAATCCAAATGGTTGGTGCTCTTGGTATTACTACTATGAGAATATCTCAAGTAAAGCCATTAAAGACAATCTTGAGTTACTTAAAGAGCATAAAGCTCTTGAGTACATCCAAATTGATGATGGTTATCAAACTCACATGGGAGATTGGCTATGCTTTACCGACAAATTTGAAGGTGGTTTAAAAGCTATTGTAGATGACATCCATAAAGAAGGTAAAAAGGCAGCTTTATGGGTAGCTCCATTTATTGTAAGTGGTAATTCTAAGGTATTTAAAGAACATTCTGATTTTCTTTTAAAAGACTCATTTGGAAATCTTGTAAGCTCTGACAATCTAACCTACGGTGGTTGGCGTGATACACCTTGGTATGCTTTAGATTTTAGTAATCCAAAGGTTTTAGATTACATCACTAAAGTCTTCCATTACTTTAGTCATGATCTTCACATCAAATACTTTAAGCTTGATGCTTGTTACTGGGGAGCAATTAGGAGCTATTGCTACAACAGAAATTTCTCCTGTGTAGATAACTACAGAAAAGGTCTTGAGATCATTTTAAAAGCTGTAGGTAAAGATGCTTTTATCCTAGGTTGCAATGCCCCATTATGGCCATCTTTAGGTTTAGTGCATGGTATGAGAGTTAGTGATGACATTGTAAGAGAACATCACCGTATTAAACAAATTGCCTTTGAAGTATTTAACCGTCAGTGGATGAATAAAAAGCTTTGGATAAATGATCCTGATTGTTTGTGCTTAAATAACTTAAAAGATCAGGTTGCATCAACTGAGGATTATAAAGTACATCTAGCTACCATCTTAATCTCTGATGGAGTTCTTATGCTTGGTGATGCTATCCATACTTTAGAAGATACAGATTTAGAAAAGATCAACAAAATTCTTGAAGTTAAAGCTTGGGATAAAGAGATAAGTTATAGGGATGACTTTAGCTACTTTAAAATTCAAAATAAGAAAACTCATGAAGTAATTGAAGTGTATTTTAACTTTAGTGATAAGGAGCTAGCTTTAAGTTTTGCAAAACCTTGTAAAGAATTTTGGTGTGGAGAGAGTATTGAAGGTAAGTACACAGTTAGCAGTAATAGCGCTTTGTGTATTATTAGTTAAACTGTAAATATTAGACAATTTGAAAGTAGCGGTGATTGCTTCACCGCTAGGAGAAAATTTAAAAGTTGCTTAAAAAGGCATCAGTGCTCATCACAGTTGCAAATACTTTATCTAAAGCTGCAATATTAGCTTTATGAACAGTGGTTGCTGGTATTATCTCGTCTTTGTAGGCAAGCTCTTTAGTGGTACAAGCATCCTCAATTAAAGTTACGTCATATCCATAATCTTTAGAAGCTCTTGTAGTGGTACTTACACACATGTGCGTCATCATACCAGCTATAACTAGTTTGTTAATATGATGCTCTTGTAAATAATCTTGAAGCGAAGTTTTAAAATAAGCACTAGGATAGTCTTTATAGATTACTTTCTCTTGAGGAAGTGGTTTTACTAAGCTTTGGATCTCACACAAATAGTCATGTTCTTGAGTGTAAGAGTCAGTATTAAAATTGTGGACTACATGAATCACTTCTAGTTTGTGTTGTCTAAAATACTCTAACAAAGCTTTAGCGTTAGTAGCAGCTTTTCAGGTTCATGTAAGCAGAAAGGACCTTTGGTAAAATAAATATTTTGAATATCGATAAGTAATAATGCAGTATTATTCATGATAAGTCTCCTAAAATTTTCTGACAAAGTCATTTTAGGAGTGGTTTAATTTTGTGTAAATTACCCACTTTTTCGTGGGTATCTTTGAATGTATATGAAAATACGTGAAGACTACACCTGTCCTTTAGAAATCGTGCACGATTTAATCAAAGGAAAGTGGAAAACGATTATCATGTTTGGACTTAAAGATGGACCCAAATCTTTAAGCGAGCTTGAGCATGCCATACATGGTATTTCTCAAAAAATGCTGCTTGAGCAATTAAAAGAACTACGTCAATTTAAGCTTATTGATAAAAAGACTTTTGAAGGCTACCCTCTGCATGTTGAGTATTTCTTAACCGATAACTACGGAAAAAGAATGCTAAGTGCACTAAAAATCATGCAAGAAATAGGAAGTGAGATAATTTTATCTAAGGCTAAAAATTGCTAAAATTGAACTTATTTTCAAAACAACAGAGACTTTTATGCCAAAAATTACTTATTCAGCAACACCTAATCTTGATAACATAAGAAGAGAATATTTAAATGGGGTCTTAAATCCTTCTCTGGAGGAATTAGTCCCTGAAGATGATAACCAACTACAAAAGGATCAAAGTGAAATTACATCAGATAACACAAATGAATACTCTCATGAAGCTTTAGCATTGATTAGTGTTTTTAAAACAGCAACAAAGTTAATGGTTACCAAAACTAAAGTCATTGAAGATCATTATGATATGACCAAAAATTCTGGTACTTTTGGTACTTTAAACGCTATATACTATTCTTATGGAGCATCTAACAATATCTATTTTGAAAACAAAAAGGTTTACACTCACATCAGTAAGATGAAGTGCCCAGACATTGTAGAAGCAGCGGATTTTGTTTTTACTCATATTGAAAAACTCACTAAAGCGCTACACTTTACTAAAAACCCTGCTGATTTGTACATAAGTAATAGTTTTCTAAATCCAGCTTCTTTTATCTTAAGATTCAGCCACCCAAGAACAAGTATTGAGGCTTTCCTAACTCCAGAGATTATTCCTAAAGATCAATCTAAATGCATGAGATTTTTCATCTCAAATGATCAATATGCTGAATATATTGGACTTGGAACCTTCAGTTCTAGTGATGAAATCCAAGCACAAAGTCGCAGGTTTATTAAACAAATGAAATTAGCTGAAGACTTAATGTTTTTCATAAACACCTTAAGATACATTATTGAAAAGCCAGAAAGGCTAGTTGAAGGTGCACCTGAAGGCTATAAAGGTCTTGGATTTAACTATATCTTAAAGTACATTCATTAACTTTAAGAATCACTTTACAATTGATTTTTATAAAGGATAACTTATGAGTAATGCACGCTATTCAAGAAAGGGAGATCTTGAAGAATCTGCTAATGAATTTAGAGAACTAGTAACTAATTCTTTGACTTTAACTGATATTACAAGACATATTGTTAATGTTGACGATAAGACAAAAAGAGTTGAGATTCCAGTAAATGAATTTGTCAAACACATTGAAAAGCATCTAGACTATTTTGATGGGATCTATAAACTTGATCATGTGTCAGGCTTATTTGGAATGAATCAATGTCTTTTATACTCATTAGATCTTAGCAATGAGATCTTTTTTGAGAATAAAAAAGTCTACAATCACATCAGCAAAATGCCAAAATTAGACATAGTTGATGCAGCAGACTTCATGCTTGATAATATGGATAAGCTCCGTGAGATCCTACATTTTGTACCGAAAAATTTTAACTTGTTCAAGGTTGATAATTATAAGAAAGATGGAGCTGATTCTTTTGTTTTACGATTTAGTCATCCTGA
>SAMEA3663084__coassemble_769_pt1 | contig 10808 bp, 10 predicted proteins | sample SAMEA3663084__metabat2_high_PE_002 | metagenome-assembled genome bin SAMEA3663084 (sample SAMEA3663084) | pig gut metagenome | biome: pig gut; feature: pig-associated habitat; material: faeces | place: France | collected 2012 | reverse complement strand
AATGATTTTTTAGATCATGCTGTGATTTTTATAGGTGATCTTTCAAATGGTGAACCAGTACTATGCAGAATTCACTCTGAATGCCTAACAGGAGATGTATTTGGCTCCTTAAAATGTGATTGTGGTTTTCAGTTAGCAGCTGCCCTTGAAGCAATTCAAAAAGAAGGTCGTGGTGCCTTACTTTATATGAGACAAGAAGGTCGTGGTATAGGTTTATTTAATAAGATTAGAGCTTATAAACTTCAAGATAACGGTGCTGATACTGTTGATGCTAATGTTCAGTTAGGTTTCCCAGCTGACGCAAGAGACTATGAAGCTTGTGCTCAAATCATGAAGAATATGGGCTTTACAAAAGTTGTGTTAATGACCAATAACCCAGCTAAAATTCATGATATTGAAAATCATGGCATTGAAGTGGTTGGCAGAAGACCTATTGAGTACGGTAGAAATACCTTTAATGAAAACTACCTAGATACCAAAGAAAAGAGAATGGGACATCTTTTACATCATCAAGACTAGAGTTTTGAATAGATCTACTAAAAAGGCTAACCACAAGTTAGCCTTTTTAATTTTGGTAAAAGACATAAGAGTCTTACCTATGAAGGGATGTTTTAAGTTTTGGGATTAGTTTTTAAGTAGTGAACTTTTTTGAGTTTCACTAAGCTCAACTACCTTGTAGCAAGCATCATAAGCTTTATCAGATACGGACTCACAAACTCTCTTGTAGTATCTTTTAGCTTCTTGAGGATCATAGTTGATATTGTAACCAAAGAATGCTTGTGCAGCGCCTGGCTTAATACCATTCTCGTAAATCTTTGCTGCTACCATGCAAGAATCGTAGTTATTCAATTTGCAACCAATATCTAAGTAATATAAAACTTCATATAAAGTGATATTACTCTTTCTATTCTTTAAGGCTGCATTAGACTGAATAGAGAAAAATGTCTGATAAGTAAGATAGCAAGAATTTGAATCCTTAAATCTTTCACACAAATGAGCTAAATACTTAAAAGCATTTTCATAGTCATTTGATCTCAAACTTGAATCTCTAGCTGCGATACATTTTTCTAAATCGCCATCTAGACAAGCATTACCGAAAACCTTACCAGGTTCATCTGTGGTATTATCTATGTTGTATTGACGCTCTTCTCCTTGACAAATAACAATAATCAAAGGTACACATAACACAGAGGCACATACGAATGATAAAATTGCTTTAAAGTAATTCATTATCTTATTAACCAAAAAAGAAAAGTGATCGTTATCACAGATATTGAGTTTATTATAATGAATTTTTTATTAAAGTAAACAAAAATTTGTGAAGTACATCAAATGTGCATTACAACTTTTTACGGCACACAGTCAATTTTAGCATTTATAAAATTACTTATTTATTTGATTTATAAAATAATTATAATGATTTTTATTGCAAAGTATCGTTAACATTTTACGTAAACAAATTTTGTAAAAAAATTGTAAAAGGCATGATTATGAGCTTTATTTTTGACAATCACGAAATCAAAACTGATGATGAAGGGTACTTATTAGATGAGAAAGATTGGTCAGAGGATTTGATGCACTACATGGCTTCACTTGAAGGTTTAACCTTAACTGAAGATCATATAATCGTAATTAAAACCATCCAAGAATACTTTAATACCTATGCAACTACCCCACCTATTCGTGGTTTAATCAAGATCTTAAAGACTAAAGGTTTAGATAACCATTACACTAGCAAAGCTATTTCCAAATGGTGCAGCCAAAAGTGGAGCTAAATTTGCAGGACTTAAAAAGCCTATTAAGTGTATTTAAGGACTAGGAAATTTTAGGAAAGTTTTAGAAAATGGTGGCTGTTGCCACCATTTTTTTAATTTTAAGCTTTAGTAAAATCAGCTAAAGCTTTATCTAGAAGGTTCATTGCTCTATCAAGCATGGACTTTTTGATATTTAAAGCAGGAGCTAATCTTAAAACATCGCCATGAGCGGTTAAGGTTAGTAACTTGTGCTTAAAGCAAAGCTTTTGAAGTTCTGAGGATTTACCATGGAACTTGTCATTTAATACAAGACCTAGTAATAGACCTTCACCACGTACTTCACTGAAAACGTGATATTTCTCATTAAGCTTAGCAACTGATGCTTTGATATAAGCGCCCTTTTGCTTTACGCCTTCTAAAAACTCTTTAGTAGATAGTTTATCAACTACATATGAGCCTACAGAGCAAGCTAGTGCATTACCACCAAAGGTTGAACCGTGGGTACCTGGAACAAAGTGCTTTGCAAACTTGTCGTAAGTTAATACAGCACCGATTGGTAAACCTGAAGCTAAACCTTTAGCTGAAGTTAGAATATCAGGTTTAACTGGAGTTTGCTCATATGCGTAGAAAGTACCAGATCTTGCAACACCGGTTTGAACTTCATCAAAGATTAAAGCTGCGTTAAACTTATCACACAAAGCACGAACTTCTTTTAAGAACTCATCATCTGCCTTGATGATACCGCCCTCACCTTGAATAGGCTCAAGAATAACTGCGCAAGTCTTATCACTTATTGTTTTCTTAAAAGTCTCTGTATCATTGTAAGGAATGTGAGTAATAGCAGCAGGCTTTGGACCAAAACCATCTGAGTAGGAATCTTGACCTCCTACGGTTACTGAGAAAAAGGTTCTGCCATGGAAGCTGTTTACAAAAGAGATGATCTCGCTTTTCTGCTCACCGTACTCATCAAAAGCAACTCTACGAGCAAGCTTTAAGGCAGTCTCATTAGCCTCTGCACCAGAGTTTACAAAGAATACCTTTTCAAACTTAGTTAAATTAACTAATTTTTTAGCTAAAGTTAAAGTGTACTCGTTGCAGAAGATGTTACTTACATGAATTAAATTCTTAACAGTCTTTTTAATTACTTTCTGTACACCATTAGGAGTGTGACCTAAGCAATTAACAGCTATACCAGAGGTTAAATCTACATATTCATTGCCTTCATTATCATAAACTAAGGCACCATGAGCTTTTTTAATCACCATGTTCATTGGGTTGTAACATGGGAACATAACCTCATCAAAGGTTTTTCTTGTGATCTTCATTTTTATTTATGATCCTTCATATTATAGATGTATGCCACTTCGTCACATTTGTCTTTGTTAGGACAATTCTCACAGTCCTTTAAGATCTTTTCAGGCAAAGCTTCAATAACGGTCTTTTGGAAACCTACTCTTGAGAAAAACTCTGGGCTTCTAGTTAACACAAACACACGATCAATGTACATCTTAGCAGCACGCTTTAGTAAGTAATTTACAATAGCTCTGCCCTGACCTTGTCTTTGGATGACTGGAGATACACCAAGTGATCTGATTTCAGCTAAACCTGAATCATATACATATAAACAAGCACAACCTACCACCTGTTTATCCTTTACACAAACGGCAAAAGTTTGAATACCACGGATGATATCATTACGCTTTCTTGGAAGGTTTTGACCTTTTTTAGCCCAATACTCGATCATCTCCATTAAGGAATCGACATCGGCTAAAGTGGCTTGACGAATAGTAAAATTAGCTTTCTCTTGTTTTAAGAAAACTTGATTTAAAGTCACTAAAGCATCAGTAATTTTATTTACTTCTTCTCTTGTGATTTTCTCTTGACCATAAAGCTCGTTTACTTTATCGAAAACTTCTTCTAAAGTGTTTTGCTTTAACTCATCTAATAAAACAAAAGATGATTCTGAACTGATTGGAGGCATACCCTTTCTCCACGGTTAAAAGTTAATAGTTAAAAACGTTTTGCATGTCTTTATTGGACATTAAATACTGTTCCTAACCGTTGCCGTGATAGAAGGTTTTGTACAAGATCTTTATCTTTGTAGGAGGCGATGTAAACAGGTCTTTGAATTTGCACTGTGGCCTGTAGTGCACTCTTTACCTTAACAGTCATACCACCACTAATGGTACCATCTGCAATTAAGGTGTTTACAAGTGACTCATTAAGCTCAGGAATTAAATTACCATTCTTATCAAGTACCCCAGGTACATCAGAAATGTAATATAAAGGAGCTTTTAATACTCTTGCAATTGCTAAGGCTGCATCATCGGCATTGACGTTATAAAGTTTACCTTCATCATCCATAGCTAAAGATGCGATAACAGGAGTATAGCCATTATCAAGAAGCATCTGTAAATACTTAGCATCATTTGGCTCTACTTTGCCAACCATACCAAGATCTTTAGACAACTGCTCAACTTTGATACTCTTGCCATCACTTGCAAGAATTCCTAGTGCATTTAAACCTGATTTAATTGCTAAGGCTTGCAAGCTTTTATTGCACATACCAGCTAGAGCTGCGCAAATATAAGGCATTTGTTCTTGAGGGCTAACACGTAAACCGTCTTTTTTAATCACCTCAAGATTTAAGTCCTTAAATAAGGCATCCACCTCGACACCACCACCATGAACAATTACAAGTTTTTGTCCACAAGCAGCTTTGAACAAGGCTGATAGCTCATCGGTAGCACCTAAAGCTTTGCCACTAAGTTTTACGACTACTGTATTATCTGACATAGCTAGATTAAATCATTGCTTAAGTTAATTAAACACACAAGTAGGTAAAAAATACCTACTTAATCAATATATTACGCTCAATATAGATTTATACAAGCACTTTAAAACAAACCTTCGGTTTCTTTAAAGCCATAGTATAGATTTAAAACTTGTAGGGCTTGAGCTGAAGCACCCTTTAATAGGTTATCGATGCAAGAGCAAACTACGATGTAGCCATCTTTAAAGGCATAGCCAATATCGCAGAATGGAAGGTATTGCACATCTTGTAATTTAGGCATACCACTCTTTACTCTAACTAAAGGCTTATGGTCATAGACACTATAAGCTTTTGCAATTTGCTCTGCGGTTACTCCATCCTTTAATTTGGCATTGATAGTAGCATGAATACCACGTTTAAAATTACCTAAATGAGGAGTAAAGATAACTTCAGTACCTAGATGCTCTGCAATCTCAGGTTGATGACGGTGAGTAAATACACCGTAAGCATTTAAGCTAACTTCGCAGAAAGAGTTATTAAGTTTTGCTTTACGACCAGCACCTGATACACCAGATACAGCGTTAATAGATGGACGATAATTTAAGTCTAATAAATCATTATCGATAAGAGGTTTTAAAGCTAGCTGTGAAGCTGTAGGATAGCAACCTGGCAAAGATACCATCAAAGTGCTTTGTAACTTTTTAACGTCAACAAACTCAGCTAAAGCATAAACAGCTGTTTTAAGTAGATCTTTGTGTTCATGCTCAAAGCCATAAGCTTTAGCAAATACGTCAGTATCTGAAATTCTAAATGCGCCAGATAAATCAAATACAACCACACCTGCTTTTACTAATTCAGGAGCAATATCATGACTTACTTTATGATCAGTTGCTAAGAAAACTGCATCAGCACAAGCGATAATGTCTTTAGGTGAGGTTAAAGGCTGTAAGGTTTTGTCGCAAATACCATCTAAAAAACCGTACAACTCAGAGATCTTTTTACCTAAATCTAAAGATTTCTCTGATACAAATAAATTAGTAAGCTCCAACTTAGAATGAGCACTAATCATTTTAACTAGTTGAGCGCCTGCATAACCACTAGCGCCCACTACTGCAACTTTAACCATCTTTTGCTCCAACAAATATTTAAAAATATTTTGTTAGTTTACAGAATCTTTGCAAAATGTGCGGTAATTATTGCATTTTCGTAAATTTGCACCAAAAGAAGACTAATAGTGAGCTAAGAACAACTCCTGACACTGTTTTGGTAGAACCTTTTTAACTTTTTTAGGTTTCTTGGTGTTCTTTGCTTTAACTGGGGGCATAAACCAAGACTCTACCTCATAGCCACAACCATCTCCTTTAGGTGGTTGTTTTTGTGCCACACATAAAGGACTATCAAGTGGGCATGAAAGACGTACATGCATATGACCACGATGACCAAACCAAGGTCTTAGCTTTGATAGCCAAGCTCTGTCTTGATTTTCATAAAGCTTACACAAGTATCTTTTAATACCTGGGGATACAAAGATCCTTTCAACTCTAGGATCTGATGCTGCAAGGTAAATGAGCTTTACTCTGTTTTCATCAAAATTAGAGGTGATTTCACCTTTGGTTGTCACGATATAGACATCTTTTGGATGAGACAATTCGTAAGCCGTTTTTCTTGGAGTTGCAAAATCAAAAGAAATATCTACATCAAGACCTGATTGATGAGATCCATGACTTGATTTACTACCAAAAGAGCCACCATAAGGTTTTGACAAATCACCAATCAAAAGATTAGGTAAATGCTCTTGATGAGCTTTTTTAATAAGTGTTTTTAGGTAGTCTATAAGCTGTGGATGACCATAGTTTCTGCCACCACCAGACCATTGTTGCACTTGATAATAAGAACCACTTTGCAAAGGCACGGCTCCTTTAATACAGCCATTTCCATATTCACCTATTACTTGAGCTTTTGCAAAAGTAGGCTCAACCATAAAAAAAGCTGCTAAAACAAAAGCAGCCTTTAAAAATTTAAATTTCATTTTCTTTTAATGCTATTGAAAACTAATTAAGCGTTGCAAGAAATTCTGTTTATTTGCTTGCAAGCAAACCTCAATACTAATGCCTTGGAAGCTAAAACAAATTGGGCTTTTAGAAACATCATTTAGTTGAATGTCCTTAATCACAGATTGTATAGTTTCAAAAAGACCTACCATATATTTATAAGCACATTTTTCAATGATCTTCTTTAAAGCAAGTCTTGCCTCTACAAGATCCCTTGGATCATTGTGAGTTCCTGTAGTAGCTAACGTTGCATAATCAAAACCAATAATAAACTGTAACCAAAGCTTAATATCATGATCAAGCCAAATTGGGCAGAACACATCCTGAGCTTCAATATAGAATTCTTTTAGTTTTTTAATGATAAATTCGCAGTTTAAAGCTCTATCTTTACCTTTAGCTTTTATTAAATAATAACGGTATACAGTCTTACCACTACCATTAGTTATCTGACGATAAACCACCGGAGCTCCATCTTTATAAGAGCAGTCGTAGAAGAAATATTGTGGACCGTCAAAGCCTTGAGCTTTCTTCTTTAAATTTACATAGTCGTAGTGTTGGAATTGAGCTTCACTATTCTTTTCTAAAGATTGGGTTACTAATGAAGATAATAAATGATGTTTTTGCTGTGCATCTAAAAAGACATCTAAATTGTCGATTACAAAATCTGTAAAACTTTCTAAAGCTACAGGGCTTAATTGTCTTAAATCACCGTGAGCTAAAGCAATTTCTAAAGCAACTTCTTTTTGATGATAATAAAGGGAGTAAAAGATTAGAACCCACATTTGCATCTTAAAAGAAAGTACTTTATTGAATACAAATTCTACAAGTTCTTTTTTACCCTTTAAATCGTCACTGCCACTACGCTTTTTTCTGTTATAGAGCCAATCTGCAGCATACATGCTCATCTTAAACCAGTCGATGCGATCAGCTAAATTTGAATTAAAGAAATTAGTAATTTCTTGATCTGACAATTCACTTAAAGACTTAGGATCATTATCAAACCAGTTTTCTGAACTTGCTGGCAATGGCCATACTAGATTAAATTGAATTCCACCAGAGTTCAAAGATCTTCTGCACTTTGGATTACGCTCAACCTCTGATAATAATGACCATAGACATGCCATTTTAGTTAAGCGCTTTAATAAAGGAGTGTAATTAGTATTAGCCTTATCATCTGGCAACATACCAATATATTCACACATTTCATCAATAGTAGTGCACTTTAAGGCATTCTCATCATCAGAATACAAGGTATTCCACATATACAAGATAGATTGTATGTTAAGAGAATTGCCAGTTAAATTGTAAAAAGGCTCTACAGAGGCATCGAAACAAACAACATTTTTACCATTTAGATAATCTTCCTCAATCATGTCATTTAGAGTCGGAAGATTTAGATTACCTTCAATAAAATCTCTATCAATCTTCATGTAAGATTGAGCGTTTGGCCATCTTACTCTGTGAATGGACGTTTCAGGACGCAAATAGGTATGAACATATACTTCAGGTCGATCACTCTGTTCTCGATTCCATCGTAAAACTCCGTACTCAAGGCTTAATTCAGGCTCGCCTTCATTAGGAGTATATGCATCTACAAAATAAATTACTGAATTTGGCTGAAACATAATGATAAAAAGTTTATTGAACGTAAAAGCTATATCAAATGATATAGCTTTTTATTTAGTAAATTATAATCCTTGAGCTGGTGTGCTTGGTGCTAGTAAATCAGAATCCTCTTCTAAAACGGCACCACCATTATCCACCTCTGATTGGTTTTCTAAAGCCACTGAGGAGGAGCTATTTGTTGAGCCTCCTACTGCTGTTTTAGATGAACCATTAACTACAGGAGCTCCATCTGAAGAGTTTGGAGTACCTGACTGATCCATATAATCAAAGATAGGAACAACCTTTTTAATACCATCAATCTTACGGGCCTGATTGATAGCTCTTGCACCTTCATCACGAGTTACATAGCCAAGTAAGAATACAACTGAATCTTCAGTATAAACTTTGAAACGACCAGAGCTAATCTTTGAGCCAACTAACAAAGCACCTTTAACTTTTGAAGTGATGTAGGAATCTTTCATGATAGTTGTAGCACTAACAGGAGCTTTTTGCTCAACGTGATTGTAAATACGTTTTACATTCTTAATCTTACGAATATGAGAAATGCACCACATCAAGTATTCTGTATCATTAGTTTGACCAACTAGTAATACGTTACCATTAACACTTACACAATCTACTCTAAATACTTTAGAATCAGATCTCATGCGATCATTTGATAAGTATCTTAAAGCTTCGTTCTCAATAGCTTGATCATCAATTTGAATATCAACAGTTCTACTATCTGAACCAATTACAGCACCTGCACCTGCAGCTGTTGCACCAACTACTGCTGCAACACAACCATTTAAACCAATTACACCTGCAGAACTAATTGCCAAAACTAAAGCTAATCTTTTTAATTTATAAGATGCGGACATACAAAAAACTCCAATGCAAATATTCGTTTTTTTATAGTAATAATAAGTTAGTACAATTTCGCAACCTCAAAGAAGTTATTTTAACAAAAACACAAATAAAATAATCATTTAAAAACTAAAATTGCGGGCGGTAGACACATTTTTGGTACTAAAGCAAAAGTTTGTAGCACAAACTTTCAAAAGAAATCAAAGATTAGTTCCTAAAACAAAGAAAGGTGGTTAGAGCTTAAAGAAAATTTACAAGGCACAAAACATAATTTTCTACAAACTTCCGACCAAATTTTCTACAAACAACCGATCAAAATATCTACAAACTGCCGATCAAATTTTCTACAAATGACAGATTTATATTGATAAACCAGCTTTTTTAAGCTAAACTAAAAATAATAAGCAATAGGAAAATTTTATGAAAAATTATCATCAAAGAATAGCTGATAGCTTGCTAAATTTTAAGCTTCATAGCAAAGGAGCAGTTTTAATTGAAGGACCTAAATGGTGTGGAAAAACAACAACTGCTCTACAAATTGCAAAGAGCTCTATACTTATGCAAGATCAAGATAATCTTAAAGATTACTTAGAATTAGCTCAAATAAGACCATCTGCTCTTTTGCAAGGAGAGACTCCTCATTTAATTGACGAGTGGCAAGTTGCGCCTCAATTATTTGATGCCATTAGATACGAAATTGACAAAAGAGATGAATTTGGACAATTTATTCTTACAGGTTCTGCAACACCTTATGATATATCAAAAATTAATCATACAGGTACAGGAAGAATATCTAGAATGACCATGAGAACCATGTCTTTGTTTGAAAGTGGTGAATCTAATGGAACTGTCTCCTTAAAAGAGATATTTGATGGTAACACAGAGGTAGAAGGAACCTCTAATATCGATTTATCAGAGCTATCTTATCTAATTTGTAGAGGTGGATGGCCTAAAGTTGTGGACATTAAAGATCAAAGAATAGCTCTACAACAAGCTATAGATTACTACGATGGAGTTATAAACTCAGATATATCAAGAGTTGATGATATAAAAAGAGATCCTAATAGAGCAGCTAGAGTTTTAAGATCCTATGCAAGAAACATTGCAAGCCAAGCAAAATTAAGTTCCATTACTCAAGATATAAAATCGAATGAAGAAATCAATTTTAGTGATGACACTGTTTCTTCATACATAAAAGCACTAAAAAGCATCTTTGTGATAGAAGATTCAAACTCTTGGAATCCAAATTTACGCTCAAAAGCAGCTATTAGAACCACAGATACAAGGTATTTTCTTGATCCGTCTATAGCTTGCGCAGCTCTTGGTATTGGGCCTCAAGATCTTGAAAATGACCTTAACACTTTTGGTTTATTGTTTGAAAATTTGGTGGTAAGAGATCTTAGAATTTACGCAGATGCTATAGATGGCAAAGTTTATCACTATAGAGACAACCTTGATCTTGAGTGTGATGCAGTTGTACAGCTGCGAAATGGAAAATATGGCCTAATAGAGGTAAAACTAGGTGGCGAGAAACTAATTTCTGAAGGAATTAAGTCTTTAAATAAACTTGAAGAAAAGCTAGACACCACCAAGATGAAAGCTCCTGCCTTTAAGATGGTAATTACAGGTGTTGGAAAATTTGCTTACAAAAATAAAGATGGAATTTTAATTGTGCCAATCGGCAGCTTGAAAGACTAAGCTAGCAGTTCTAACTAAAGGTCAAAAGCCTTTAGTTATTTAAAGCAAGCCTAAAGAACA
>SAMEA3663084__coassemble_739_pt1 | contig 11031 bp, 10 predicted proteins | sample SAMEA3663084__metabat2_high_PE_002 | metagenome-assembled genome bin SAMEA3663084 (sample SAMEA3663084) | pig gut metagenome | biome: pig gut; feature: pig-associated habitat; material: faeces | place: France | collected 2012 | reverse complement strand
TGAATACGGATTTACGACTCTTACACCATCAATCTCATAGCCATCATACAACTTTAAACAATCCTCATAAGGTAAGTTGTTCCTATGACAGATATCCTTTAACTCATCTAAGGTAAAACCATAATAAGGTGTTAACTCGTAGGAGTGAAGTTGTGTGTATTCACGTAAATTAGGTAGAGGTTTAGCACTTACCTTCTTCATAGGTAAAACGCCTGTAAGGTAAACAAGTTCAGTAAACAAACTTGCATCCTTTGTATTGATAAGGCTATCTAAGAAAAGCATGTACTCTTTCAGATCTTTTTCTTGATTACCAAACTTTCTGTAAGGCACATCAAAATCGTCAATGATGATGATAAATCTCTCACCTTTTTGATAATACAAAGTTTTTAAAGCATCACTTAAAGTCTGACTGGTAAAGGATATATGGTATTTTTCCTCAAGCTCTTTTAGGATCCTATGAGTAATAAAGTGAACTATATCTTTTAACTCAAGCCTTCCACTATTAGCAAAAATTTCTGAATAAATATTTAACCAAAGGACATTGTGTTTATTTAGATGTTTTAAATAATTTTTATCTTTTGAGATCTCTAAATCGTCAAAGAATGCTTTGGTATTACTTCCTTTTGAATAGTAAGCATTGATAAGTGCAGCCATATGCGTCTTTCCAAAACAATGTGGTTTTGAGACACAAACAAAATGCTCTCTTGTCTCAAGAATTTGATTAAATACTTTCAAAGCACCACTTTTGTCTACAAATAAATCTCCATAGTAATGTTTTAAATCTTGAGTATCATTATTCAAATATAATGGCATGTTAATCTCCTTTATCTAACATAATTTCAGTAGTTTAAACTTGCCTTTAGCAAGTGAGATTATTTTACTTTAGTGACAAGAGAATTGATTAAACTATTTAATCTAAACAGATTTGAAAAAGTAAAGATTTAGATATGAAAACTACAGCAAGGTAAGTTTGTGCTGTAGGCTTAAGATTAGGAATTAAAGGTCTGAGTGTATTTCTCGTAAGGCTTAAACACTAGCTCAAGAGAAGGATCATCAAGCTGGATATACTCTCCTTCGTCAAGCTGTGGGTCAAGCTCTAACTGACCAATATAGAGACGCTGTAGCTCTAAAACTTCATTACCTACACATTCAAAAAGACGTTTTACCTCATGAAAACGACCTTCAGTTACAGTAACTAAAGCTTCATGATCTCCTATGATCTCAAGTAAGGCTCCCTTATAGCGTGTCTTTTCCTCAGGGTGCTTTAAACCTTTTTTGAATAACTCAATATCTTTTTCAACTAGCTTATTCTTAGTAGTTGCTCTATAGGTTTTAGTAACTTCCATCTTAGGTGAGGTAACCTTGTGGTTTAAATCTCCATCATCAGTTACTAAGATTAAACCTGTAGTATCGATATCTAATCTACCTACACAGTGCATAGAGGTAAATTTTGGGATATCTGAAAAGATATTGATAACAATTGGGTTATTGTTATCTCTATCAGCACAAACATAGCCTGATGGTTTATTGAGCATAAATACTCTCTTTTTAAAACCGTCAGAGGCATTAGTCTCATTGCCATCTAAAACAATTTGAGCATTGATAGAGATCTTAGTGGCAGGATCAGTTAATACCTCTCCATCCACTTCAACTAAACCTGCTTTAATAAGCTTAGCTGCATAGGTTCTTGGTACATCAAAATTATGGCATAAAGCCTTATCTAATCGTAAAGTGTCTTTAGCCATGATATTTTTGTAAGATAATTGAAGCGTTAGTACCACCAAAACCGAAGCTATTAGACATCACTGTCTCAAGATTAGCTTCACGTGCTTTATTAGCAACAATATCAAAGCCTTTAGCATGCTCGTCAAGCTCATCAATATTGATAGAAGGAGCAATAAAGTTATTTTGCATCATTAAGATACTAAAGATGGCTTCATTTACACCTGCTGCGCCTAAAGCGTGACCAGTCATTGACTTAGTTGAGGAGATAGCTGGAGCATTATCTCCAAATACCTGACGAATAGCCTCAAGCTCTTTGATATCGCCTAATACAGTAGCGGTACCATGGGTATTGATGTAATCAATTTTTGCATCGCAAGTAGCTAAAGCTTTCTTCATGCAACGGTAAGCGCCTTCTCCAGATGGAGCTACCATATCAAAACCGTCAGAGGTTGCACCAAAGCCAGCTACAGTAGCTAAAATCTTAGCGCCACGAGCTTTAGCGTGCTCTTCAGATTCTAATACTAAGATACCGCCACCTGCACCAATTACGAAACCGTCGCGGTTAGCATCATATGGACGAGAAGCTTTCTCTGGTGTCTCATTAAAGCCTTTAGATAAAGCGCCCATACCATCAAATAGACAGGAAATAGTCCAATCAGCTGATTCACCACCACCTGCGAACATGATATCGTGATGACCTAAAGCAATTTCATTGCAAGCAAGCTCAATACAATGAGCTGAAGTTGAACAAGCAGAACTTACAGTCAATGAAGCGCCTTTAATCTTAAAAGCTGTAGCTAAATTTGCTGAAGTGGTAGAGCTCATAGCTTTTGGTACAGCATATGGACCTACTTTTTTAATTCCTTTTTCACGTAAGTTGTCGGCAGCTTCAACGATAGCACTAGTATCACCACCACCTGAGCCTACAAATAAACCTGTTCTTTCATTACTTACGTCTTCATCAGTTAAACCTGACATTGCAATAGCTTCTTTCATAGCAATGTAGGAGTAAGCAGCAGCCTCACCCATAAAACGTAAGATACGTCTATCGATGAGCTCTTTTAAATCAAGATCTACAAGACCAGCTACTTGTGATCTCATTTGTTTTTCAACAAAAGCAGGTGCTGTTTTTATACCTGATTTACCATCTTTTAAAGAAGCTAAAACAGCATCAACACCAACACCAATAGGTGAAACGATTCCTAAACCTGTAATGACAACTTTTTTTAATGTCATATCTTCTCCAGCTTTTGTTATCTAAATCTTCGTATGTAATTTAACTTATGCAACAATATCATACCTACATAATTTAGCAAAACGATAATTACAATTATTGATAAGTCGTGCATGTTCTTGAAATTAAAGTCGATTATATACTTTTTTAGGTTGCAAATAAGAATAGGTTTTGTAAAGAAAATGAGTAATTTTATCTAGATGAAAACTTTTCTTAAACCTTTTTAATTCAAGCAGTTAAAACAGCCGTGTTAATTACACTGTTTATGCTTTCAAGATTTACTATTTTATCTGAATAATGTATCAATTGAATTCGTCTAGTATAATCGATAAATTTTAAATTCAACTAATTTTATCGATTATAGTCGATATAATTATATTTTTAGTTAATAAATCTACTACAATCGAACTTTCAATACATTTTAATTTTTTTATCGACTATAATAGACATATACTTCATTTTGTATTGCATTGGAATTTAGATTATGGTTATAAGGCAAGCCTACTTTGACAAAATCAAACCTTTTATAGGAACAGATCTTATAAAGATTATTACTGGTATCAGAAGATCAGGAAAGTCTGTAGTCTTAACTCAAATTATGGATCTGCTAAAAAGCATGGAGATAAGTGAAGATCAATTTATCTATTACGATCTTGAGAAAGAAGAATATTCTAATATTTTAAATGACGTAAATCTGTACCAAGAGATCGTTGCTAAATCCAAAGCCATAAATAAAAAGATCTACATTTTTCTTGATGAGATCCAAAAGGTAGAAAATTGGGAGAAATTGGTAAATTCACTTAGAGTCAATCTTGATAGTGATATCTATATTACAGGCTCTAACTCACAACTGCTCTCAAGCGAACTGTCAACATTCCTTGCCGGAAGATATGTTCAGTTTGAGATATTTCCTTTTTCCTTTAAGGAATTTTCATTGCAATACCAAGAAGTGAGACCTTTAGACAATTTAAACCAAGCGCAATTGTTTTTAAAATACGTACTTTTTGGTGGAATGCCATTTTTAGGTAAATTAAAGTATGAGTATGAGCCTTGCATGCAATATCTTCAAGATACCTACAATTCCGTAATTTTAAGAGATGTAGTAAGTCGTCATAAGATAAGAGATGTAGACAGTTTAGAAAGACTAATTAGATTCTTTTTTAAGAATTTTGCTAATACTTTTAGTGCTGCATCTATTGTTAAATATTTAAAAAGCAACTTTAAAAAAGCAACTATTGACACAGTGTTAAATTACATCTCCTTTTGTAAAGATGCTTACATACTCTATCAAGTGAAAAGAGATGATTTAAAATTAAAATCAACACTTAGTGTCAACGAAAAGTATTATCTTGCAGATCACAGCTTTTATGAGTGTCTGTATGGAAACAGCTCCTCTGTCATAAACCAAATTCTTGAGAATATTGTATTTATTGAATTACTAAGCCGTGGATATAAGGTAAGTGTAGGTAAGGTCAAAGATAAAGAAGTTGATTTTGTGGCTACTAAACAATCTAAAAAAATCTACATTCAAGTTACCTATCTTTTAGCCTCAGCAGAAACTGTAGCTAGAGAATTTAATGTGTTCAATGAGATAAAGGATAATTATCCAAAGTATGTATTGTCTCTTGATGAGATTAACCTGAGTCAAAATGGCATTATCCATCAAAACATTAGAGACTTTTTGTTGCAAGATTAAGTATCAAAATTAACTAAAACTTTTTGCAGTAAGAACGCTATAAAGTGGATAATTTAAAAGAAATTGTTGTATAATAGCGCCGTTTTAAAACGTGTGTTTTAAGTTTATTTTTTTAATCATTTATTTTTATATATGGCAAAAGAAGAAAATATTGAAATGCAAGGTACTATCCTTGAGACCTTGCCTAACACCATGTTCCGTGTTCAATTAGAGAATGGTCATATCGTTATGGCTCATATCTCAGGAAAAATGCGTAAAAACTACATCAGAATTTTAACTGGTGATAAAGTTACCGTTCAAATTACACCTTACGATTTAACTAAGGGTCGCATTACTTTCCGCGCTCGCTAATTCAGCAATATTCTTTAAGAATTCTTAATAGCTTCCCTAAGTTGTAAATATCTTGGGGTGGCTTTGTGTTTTTTGTAAGTTTTGTATTATGCCTCTTAAAGAACTTTTTAAACGATATGTTCTCTTCTTTATTTCTGTAGTATTCCAAGGTATCGCCGTAGCTCTCATCACTTATGCTGATATCGGTACTACTCCAATTTCCTCTGCAAACTACGTATTATCCTTACATTCTGATTTTACTTTAGGTGATACTACTTTAATCTTTAACTTGATGCTGTTACTACTGCAATTAACACTTATCTTTATTGGTGACTACAAGTTAAAAGATCACGCTATCAATATGCTAATGCAAATCCCTACCTGCTTAGTCTTCTCTGTCATGATTGATATTAGCACCAATGTACTTACCTTAGTATTGTCTGAGCACAATTACGTTTTAAGCTGGGTTTTGGTGGTATTAGGTACTGTACTACTTGCTCTTGCTGTATCAATGTCAGTTATTGCAAGCGTATGTATGGTTCCTGGCGAATACTTTATTAAGCTATTCCATCCTTTAGTTAAAAAATCCTTTAGCTTTGTTAAAACCTTCTTTGATATCTTCTTAGTAAGCTCAGCTGTTATCATTTCTTTATTCTTAACAGGCTTTACTGAGATTGAAGGTGTACGTGAAGGAACGTTATTTGCAGCTTTAACCACAGGTCCAATCGTACATATCTTTATTCCAAGATTAAAAGATAGACTTACTAAATTGATAAGCGCTTAAGTTTTGAGTTAAAACAAAGCTTACATAAAATAAAAAAACCTCATTAAGTTTCCCAAATGAGGTTTTAAATTCAAAAAAGCTTTACTTAGATGTGCTTTATAATCTCATCACCAAATTCGCTGGTGGTTAAGGTGGTAGCACCTTCCATTAAACCTGCAAAGTCAGAGGTTACTCTCTTTGAGGAGATTGCCTTTTCCATAGCATCAACGATTAAGTCAGCAGCCTTATCCCAACCTAAATGACGTAGCATTAACTCTGCTGAAAGGATAATTGAGCCTGGATTTGCTTTACCAGTACCTGCAATAGTAGGTGCAGTACCATGAGTTGCCTCAAAGATAGCACTGTCAGCACCAATGTTTGCACCTGGAGCAATACCAATACCACCAACTTCAGCAGCTAGAGCATCAGAAATGTAGTCACCATTTAAATTCATAGCACAAACTACATCATAATCTTGAGGGTATAAAAGAATGTTCTGTAAGAAAGCATCAGCGATACAATCTTTTACTACAATCTTTTTACCATTCTTAGGATTAGTAAAGCTTACTACGCCCTTGTCATCTTTAGTTGCGCCATATTTTTCTTCAGCTAACTTGTAGCCCCAGTTCTTAAAGGCACCTTCTGTAAACTTCATGATATTGCCTTTGTGAACAATGGTTACGCTCTTGCGGTCATGATCAATTGCGTATTCAAAAGCAGCTTTGATTAAACGCTCAGTACCTTGCTTTGACATTGGTTTTACACCAATACCGCAATGAGTGTTAAAGCGGATCTTTTTAACTCCCATTTCATTTTCTAGGAAGTTGATTAACTTTTGAGCACCTTCTGAATCTGCTTCCCACTCAATACCCGCATAGATATCCTCAGCGTTTTCACGGAAGATTACGGTATCTACAAGTTCAGGGTGTTTTACAGGAGATGGCACACCATTAAAGTAACGAACTGGTCTTAGACAGATATATAAATCTAAGGTTTGACGTAGGGCTACGTTTAAAGAGCGAATACCACCACCTACAGGAGTGGTTAGTGGGCCTTTAATAGCTACGTGATAGTTTTTGATGAAATCAAAAGTCTCATCAGGAAGCCAAGTGTTGTCACCATAAGTTTCAACTGATCTGCCACCAGCGTAAATCTCCATCCAAGAGATCTTCTTTTTGCCTGCAAATGCTTTGTTTACAGTAGCATCCACTACCTTTTGCATTACAGGGGTAATATCAGCACCGATACCATCACCACGAATAAAAGGAATAATAGGATTATCAGGTACTACTAACTTGCCATTAGCATCAATTTCAATAGCGCTACCATTAGTTGGTACAACTACTTTGCTTGTAAACATTAAAAACTCCTAACATAAATAATCAATTGAGCTTATTGTATTAAAATTGCTCACAAGAATGCTAATAATTTAAAAATCTAAAAATCTGCACTCATAAAGCGCAGACTAATTTAGAGATCTTATTCCAACTTCTAAGAATTGAAGCTTAAAAGTTTGCTTAATTTAGCCTATCTAAAAACGTATTTACAGCAAAATTTTCTTTAAAATCTGTTAAAATAGTCACACTGGAGAAAATTACATGTCTAATAGATTTAAACCTTTTGCAACTGTTGCTTTGATCATTGAGCATCAAGGTAAATACCTAATCGTTGAAGAATATAATGAAGATCAGGATAACCGCTTAGTTTTTGGAAATCCTTGTGGTCATATCGATGGCAAGGAGACTATTTTACAAGCAGCTTGCCGTGAAGGCTTTGAAGAAACCGGTTGCGAAGTTGAACTTGTAAGTCTTATCTCTATTGATGACTACGTAAAAGACAATGAAACCATTTACCGTTTTTGTTTTGAAGCAAAACTAAAAGATTACAAGGAAAACATGCAAGCTTGTGATCCTGACGGTGAGATTTTATCTGTAAAGTGGTACACCAAAGATGAAATCTACAATGGTAAAGCAAATTGGCGTACTCGACTAGTTGGCAAAAACTTTGATGCTTACTTTAATGGCGAGCGCTACCCTCTTTCTTTAATTAAAAGTATTCATCCTTAATCTAAAGAGAAATCAATGGAATTTGACGCACGTATTCCTTATGAAAAACTACAAGGTAAACATGTAGTTTTAGGACTATCAGGTGGTGTAGATTCATCTGTTAGTGCTGCTTTATTAAAACAAAACGGTATGAAGGTTACTGCCCTTTTCATGAAGAATTGGGAAGAAGACGATACTGACTCTTATTGTGCTGCAGCTAAAGACAGAGAGGATGCTCAAAAGGTTTGTGACAAACTAGGTATTGAGCTTAAAACTATCAATTTTGCTGCTGAATATTGGGATAATGTATTTGAGATCTTTTTATCTGAATACAAAGCAGGTAGAACTCCTAACCCTGATATTCTTTGCAATAAAGAAATCAAATTTAAAGCTTTCATGCAGTATGCTACAGAAGTTTTAAACGCAGACTTTATTGCCACAGGTCACTATTGCCAAAGAAGTTTTAATACTGATAGAGCTCATTTATTACGTGGCTTTGATAATAATAAAGATCAAAGTTATTTCTTACATGCTATAGGTCAAAACATTCTTGAAAGAGTGTTATTCCCTGTAGGTGACATTGAAAAACCTAAAGTAAGAGCAATTGCTGATTCTTTAGGCTTAGCTACTGCTAAGAAAAAAGATTCTACTGGTATCTGCTTTATCGGTGAGAAGAGATTCCACGAATTCTTATCTAAGTACATTCCAGCTCAACCTGGTCTTATCAAAACCGTTAAAGGTGAGGTTATAGGTAAGCATGACGGTCTTATGTACGCTACCATCGGACAAAGAAAAGGCCTTAACATTGGTGGCACTAAAGATGGTAACGGCAAGCCTTGGTATGTAGTAGAAAAAGACGTTAAGAACAATGTACTTATCGTAGCAGAAGGTAATGACGATAAAGCTTTATACTCAATAGGTCTTAAAGCTATTCAAGAAACTTGGATCACCACTTGTCCAACACTTCCATACGAGTGTACTTGTAAAATTCGTTATCGTCAGCCTGATGTTGCTTGCCCTATCTACCGTGAAGATGACGGAAATTTAAGAGTGATGTTTAAAAATCCTGTTGCAGCAGTAGCCCCAGGTCAATCGGTAGTGTTCTATCAAGGACTAGATTGTCTAGGTGGTGCAGTGATTGATAAACACATTAAAGAGTAAGGTAAAGTTTATGGCAAATATTAAATCAGAAGCTATTGCGCTATCAGCTTTATTTCAGTGCTGTACTCAGATTTATCGTATTGCAAACACAGGTTACTATGACGATGCAGCTTTAGCTTGCGTATTAAGATCTGTGTTAGTTACTAATCCTAAAACTGTTGAGGATATCTACCCACAAGACAAATTAAAGGTAGGTTTTGCTCAATTGTCAGATAGCTTTGGCAAATCCATAAGTCCAAAAACTATGGAAAATATTGAAATTACTAAGATGGCTTTAAAAGTAATTTCACTTACTATTACTCTGTTAAAGAATAATAAAGTTTTAAATCGTTTATCAGACGAGATTGATGAGTTAAGTAAGACTATACCAGAGCAATATGAGAACTTTTTTGAAGGCTCTCCTGAGGTTGTAAATCAACAGTCTACCATCAGATTATTTGGTACCTTATACAAGTCAATCATCAGCCCTAACTTTCCAAAATTACTCATTTGTGGCAAGGAAAGTTGCTTGAGTATTGTTGAGAACCAAGAAAAAATTAGAGCTTTGTTGCTTTGTGCTATTCGTGCCGTCATTTTATGGCGTCAGGTAGGTGGCAGACGAAGATATCTATTCTTTAGACGTGCTCAAATCGTTGAATACGCACAAGCTCATAGTTAAACCAATTCATTTTACTAATAGAGGATCAAAATGGAATTATCAGCATTAACTGCTATTTCACCACTTGATGGTCGTTATGGCTCAAAGACACAAGAACTTCGTCCTATATTCTCAGAATATGGTCTAATGCGTTTTCGTGTTCAAGTAGAATTAACTTGGCTTAAGCACTTAGCTGCTTGTGAGCAGATCAAGGAAGTTCCACCTTTCAGCGCTAAAACCATCGAGTTTATCGACAGCATTATTAACAACTTCTCAGAAGAAGATGCATTAGACATCAAAAAGCGTGAAGCTGTTACTAATCACGACGTTAAGGCTGTGGAATACTTTTTAAAGGATAAAACCGCCTCTAATGAGGAAATTGCAAAGGTTCGTGAGTTCATTCACTTTGCATGTACTTCAGAGGATATCAATAACAACTCTCACGCTTTAATGTTAAAAGAAGCTCGTGAGGAAGTATTACTACCTGTTATTGATGAAATCATTGAGAAGATAACTGAGCTTGCTCATAAGTATGCAGATGTACCACTACTAGCTCGTACTCACGGTCAGCCAGCTTCACCTACTACTATCGGTAAGGAAATGGCTAACGTTGTATACCGTATGAAGAGACAAAGAAAGCAAATTGCTGATGTTGAAATCATGGGTAAAATCAACGGTGCTGTAGGTAACTTCAACGCTCACTTAGTAGCTTACCCTGATGTAGATTGGTATGCTTTCTCTAAGACTTTTGAAGAAGACTTAGGTCTAACCTTCAACCCATACACCACTCAGATTGAGCCTCACGATTACATCGCTGAGTTATTTGCTGCAGTTGATAGATTCAACACTATCTTAATTGACTTTGATAGAGATATCTGGGGTTACATTTCAAACGGCGTATTCACTCAAAAGACTATCGCAGGTGAAATCGGCTCCTCAACCATGCCTCACAAGGTAAACCCTATCGACTTTGAGAACTCAGAAGGTAACTTAGGTATTGCTAATGCTCTATTCGTTCACTTAGGCAATAAATTACCTATCTCAAGATTCCAACGTGATTTAACTGATTCAACCGTACTACGTAACTTAGGTGTTGCTTTTGGTTACTCAATCCTAGCTTACAAGTCAACCTTAAAGGGTATTTCTAAGCTACAGGCTAATGTTGAGCACACTGCTGTTGAATTAGACAACAACTGGGAAGTTTTAGCTGAGCCTTACCAGACTGTAATGCGTCGTTATGGCATTGAGAATCCATACGAGAAGTTAAAGGCATTAACTCGTGGTCAAAGAGTAACTAAGGAGATCATGGAGAACTTCTTAGAGTCTTTAGATATGCCTGAAGAAGCAAAAGCTTTACTTCGTGGCTTAACACCTGCAACCTACATTGGTAGAGCTGTTAAGTTTGCTAAAGACATCTAGTAAAAGATAGCTAAAATTTAG
>SAMEA3663084__coassemble_589_pt1 | contig 12552 bp, 12 predicted proteins | sample SAMEA3663084__metabat2_high_PE_002 | metagenome-assembled genome bin SAMEA3663084 (sample SAMEA3663084) | pig gut metagenome | biome: pig gut; feature: pig-associated habitat; material: faeces | place: France | collected 2012 | reverse complement strand
TGTCGTCTTCAAGTTTTTTCTGCTCTTCAAGTTTCTTTTTCTTCTCTTCTTCTATCTTTTGCTTTTTCTCTTCTTCAAGCTTCTTTTTAAGCTCTTCCTCTTTCTTCTTTTGCTCTTCTAGCTTTTTCTTTTCTTCTTCTATTTTCTTTTTCTTTAAAGCAAGATCAGCCTGTTTCTTTTGTTCTTCAAGCTTTTTCTGCTCCATACGCTGCTTTAGTTCTTTTGCCTGTTGCTCACGCTTTAAAGTTTCCTCTTTTACTTTAGGATCTTCAATCACCACAGTAGATTCTGGAGCACTCTTTTTTACACTTGCTTTACCAGTTTCTTTTCCCTTTGCTGGAGGCACAAAGGTAGCATGCATGATATCGCCTTTACCAAGATTTGGTCTTGACGGTTTATCAAGATTTATACGCAATAGCAATACTGCTAAGATAATTGCATGAATTAAGATTGCTATGATAAAAGCAACCTTCATATTAATTTTCATAACAAACCTTTAATTTGATACAGGCTCAGTTACTAAACCTACACTTTTAACACCACTCTTTTTTAGAGCGTTCATAAGTTGAATAACATTGTCATAAGGTACTTGTGCATCACCTTGAACTACCACAGGGCGAGTAACGTCTTTTTGAAGCTCTGAAGCTACATAAGCTGTAAGCTCATCTAAAGAGCCCATCTTTACATTGTTAGTATCTATGGTTACGTAATACTGACCTACTTTATCTACTGTTGCGATAATAGGTGTCTTTTGATCTTCGTTCATAGTCTCAGCTTCAGCTTGTGGAAGATCAACTGTTACACCTTGCATAACTACAGGTGCTGTCGCAATAAAAATAACTAATAACACTAGCATCACATCAATGTAAGGTACAACATTGATTTCTGCCTTTGGTCTAGTTCTAACACGTGTTCTTGCGCTTTGCATTTTCTACTACTCCTGATGAGTTTGACGAGCAAAATGACGCTCGCGCTCACCTTCAACTCCTGGAGTTTGGTAATGAACAGGCTCGCTTGTAGTTCTGGTTCTATTAAAAGCTGAAGTCTGCTCAGATAAAGGATGATTAAAGCTACGACCTCTTTGATAAACAGGTTGTGTAGTTGCATTAGACTCGTAGTGATGAACAGGGCTTTCTGCTCTTTCAGTACGATTTGGGGTAGTGCTTTGAGTAGTTGTAGTCTGGCTACTTGAATTTTGAGTCATCTCAGAGCGTACACGAACAAGTCTTCTGTTAAGGATAGTTGCAAACTCATCCATGAAGTTGATGTAACGATTTTCTAAAGCTTCAACTTTGGTTACGAAGCGGTTGTAGAACATAACTGCAGGAATAGCTGCGAACAAGCCCATAGCAGTTGCAATCAATGCTTCAGCAATAGGAGGAGCTACCATGGATAAAGTAGCATTCTTAACTGCAGCTAAAGCAATAAAGGCATGCATAATACCCCAAACAGTACCAAACAAACCAATATATGGGCTAATTGAACCTACGGTTGCAAGGGTACCTAAGTGAGCTTCAAGATCTTCAATTTCACGAGATTGAGAAACTTTCATCTGACGGTAAGTACCATCCATCACTACTTCTTGATCAGCAGGACCTGAGTTAATTAAACGAACGAACTCTTTAAAGCCAGCGGTATAAATAACCTCAAGACCTTTTAATTCTGAAGTTCTCTTAATGCAATCGTTAAATAGATTATTTAAATCAATGCCAGACCAGAACTTTTCCTCAAAATCATCAGCTTTTTGTCTAGCGATTTTATAAGTGCTAGAACGAGAAACGATGATTGTCCATGAGGCAACAGATAAACCTAATAAAAACAACATTACCACCTGAACTAGAGGGCTGGCGTTTAAGATTAGGTTTGAAATTGATAAAGTACCTTGTGCGTCCATTTTTAGATTTTTACCTCAAGATCTTCTGTATTTTCTGGTACAAATTGTTTGATATAAGCAATAGCTTCTTTTGGCATGATCATAGGCTTTTTAAGTTGCATATTCAAAAAAGCAATAGAACATTCAAACTCAAACAATAATTCGTTATTTTGGTTAAATACTTGCTGATAAATAACTAAACTTGCATGCTTAACCTTTGTTGGAATGCAAGTTATGGTTAACAAATCATCAAGTTTTGCTGAGCTTACATAATTACCTTTAATATTTTTAATTACAAAGCCCATATGCTGTTCAAGCATTTGTGATTGTGACATATGCATGCCACGCAACCACTCGGTTCTAGCGCGCTCGCAGAACTTTAAATAATTTGCATAATATACAATACCGCCAGCGTCTGTGTCCTCATAATAGACTCTAGCATTTAGACTAAAAGGCTTTTCCATGTTATTCCTTTTTTAATCCGAATTTTTCATAAGCTTTAGCTGTGGCAATACGTCCTGTTCTAGTACGTTGCACAAAGCCTTGCTGAAGAATGTATGGCTCTACTACATTCTCTAAAGTATCTCTGTCGTGACCTAAGGAAGCAGCTAAGCTTTCAATACCTACAGGTCCACCATTAAAATCTTCAATAATACATTGCAAATATCTTCTATCAAAATCATCAAAACCTGACTCATCGATAGATAACATCTTTAAAGCAGAGCGTGCAATTTGCTTGGTGATAATACCACCACCAACAACTTGAGCGTAGTCTCTTACTCTGCGTAAGATACGATTTGCAATACGTGGAGTACCACGACTACGGGAAGCAATCTCATAGGCACCATCAGGCTCAATTTGTACATTCAACTTCTTAGCTGAAGCGTTAACAATAATCTCAAGCTCTTTTGGAGTATAAAATTGCAACTGCAATATGATACCAAAACGCGCTCTTAATGGAGAGGTTAAAGTTCCTGCACGAGTTGTTGCACCAATTAAGGTAAATGGATTTAAGTTAATCTTAATGGAACGGGCAGATGGGCCTTCACCGGTCATAATATCAACCATGTAATCTTCCATCGCAGGATATAAGAACTCCTCAATTACAGGTGATAGACGGTGAATTTCGTCAATAAAGATTACATTACGAGGTTGCAAGTTGGTAAGTAGGGCTGCAGCATCTCCCTTTTTCTCAAGGGCTGGTCCTGAGGTTTGAGTAATACCTACACCTAACTCATTGGCAATAATATTAGATAAAGTAGTTTTACCTAAACCTGGAGGTCCAAAGATCAACACATGATCTAAAGCTTCACCACGTAATTTAGCAGCTTGCAGAGCAATAGATAACTGCTCTTTTACCTCTTCTTGACCAATATAGTCGGCTAAAGTTTGAGGACGTAGAGCTCTATCCTCACTTACAGGTGACTGCTCTAGTAATTCTTCTTCAACTGTTTTTTCAGGTCTTACCACGCTCTCAACGGTGAGGCTGTCAGCTACAATTCCTAATTCTTCAGATTTCATAACTTACATTACCTTTTTGAAATGAGCGCTAAAGCAGCTTTAATCAAATCTTGAGTATTAAAATCACTATGCTCTTTTAAGACTAATTTAACGGTCTTAACAGCATCTGCCTCACGATAGCCTAAAGCACTTAAAGCAGCTATTGCATCATTAAAGGCTTCGGCATTTGTGGTTGTAGCAGTTGCTGGGGTTAATACTTGCTTAGTATTATCAGCAAATTTCTTAATACTGTCTTTTAAATCAACCATCATGCGTTGAGCAGTCTTTTTACCTACACCTGGAATTTGCTCTAAAGCTGTACTTTGCTCAGCTAATACAGTTTGTACAAAATCCTCAACAGTAAAGGTAGATAACACAGCTAAAGCCATCTTTGGACCGACACCATTGATTTTAATTAGTTCACGGAATAAGGCTCTTTGCTCAAAGGTATTAAAACCATAAAGTACTTGAGCATCCTCACGTACTACATGATGGGTGTACACAAATACAGTTTTACCTGCGGTAAAATCATTCATGCACAATACTGGCATATCAACTTCATAACCTACGCCTGAGGCTTCAATTAAAACTGTTACGCCATCAATTCTTATAATCTTACCGTTTATACTGCCAATCATTATTTATTCTCTACTTTTGCGCTTTGTAATCTTCCATGTACTGATGGGGTGTTAGCAACACTTGAGCCCATAGCTTGTGTTACTTTATTGGTATAACAATGACATAAAGCACAAGCTAGAGCATCTGCTGCATCTGCCTGTGGTTGACCTTTAAGTCTTAGAATGTTTTTTACCATGTATTGAACTTGCTCTTTTGCAGCCCATCCATAACCTACGACAGCTTGTTTAATCTGCATAGGTGAATACTCATATACAGCTAAACCTAAATTAGCTCCAGCTACAATGGCGCTAGCTCTTGCCTCTGACAATTTAACTGTAGACTGAACGTTCTTAGATAAAAAGGTTTCTTCAATAGCTAAAGAGGTAGGTTTAAACTGCTCAATTAAAGCTGTTACACCATCAAAAATGATCTTTAGTTTTGAAGCTAAATCGCCATTACCGGTTTTGATACAACCTGATCCTAGGTAATGAGTTTCATTACCTACTAACTTAACAATGCCGTATCCGGTAAAGCGAGAACCAGGATCAATACCAATAACAATTTCAGACATACAAAGCTTAAAATTCTTTAAAAAACTAGCTTAATATTTTACCTTATTTGAGCTTAGATTAAGTATAGATTACAAGAAAATTTAAGTGGTTAAGTGGTAATTTAGGAGAGATAACTAAAGATAAAGATTTTGCTACCTATCAGAATCGAACTGACGACCTTTTGATTACGAATCAACTGCTCTACCTACTGAGCTAAGGTAGCATGGGCGTTATTGTATGATTTTTTATAGACAATGTATAGTAGCCATTTCTATACACCAATGAGCTAGTGTTGACTTTTAGTTTTTCGAAGACTATATAATGATTATCACAAAACAACTTATTTATGAGGTAATAGTGATGAAATCAATTCTAGCCATAATCTTATGTTGTAGCTTTGTATTAGCAAACTCTGCAGATGCTAGAGGCAGAGAGCCTTGCTCTGGAAAGATGGGTGGTATTGCAAAGTGTGTAGGTACAAAATATCTTTGCAATAACGGTAAAGTTAGCAAAAGTAAAACAGCATGTGATCCAGAGATTTATAACAAGTCTAACAAAAAGTAAAACTTCATAAAACGACACTTATGGACTTCAAAAGGTATAAGTGTTGTTATTCTTCATCCCTATCATCTATTGTAATTAACGTTTCGTACAAGTCTGAAGGAACCTCATTTTCAAGTTTAAATCGCATTGATATAGGTTTGTTCCCCTTAGCCGATCCTTTGATTGTATTTACTTTTCCTAGGTATACATAAGTTGAAGTGACATTTTCAACTTTGGGGTATTTTCTTACGAAAAGATGTAGATTAACTTTGTTATCAGCATTATTGATTAAGTTACTACCAATCTCAGACTCTTGCTTAGTGCTATTAGGAGACTGCCAATGAAATTCATTTGGAGAGACAAAGTTATCATCATAATTTATGGATTCTTTAATTCCTTCCTCTTTATAGAGGTCAACAAATAGTAAGTAATCTGATTTTAAGAAAGTAAATAAGCCTTGTCGGTTTATTGCAGAATGTTTCTTTTGGTAATTACACAATAAACCAGTATCTCTCATGGAATATCTTGCATGAAGTTTAAAGAAAGGTATTCCATAATTTGTAGTTCCAAACTCTGCTTCGTAACGTCTTAAACCGTACTCTAAAGCGTCTTGTACCCATTCTTTTAAGTTATGTTGATTGTTTAAAAACTCGATAACAGAACGATTTAATGAAAGTGTATCTCCATCTTTTTTCAGCATAATTTGTTGATATGACTTAAGCTCATTTGCATCAAAATTAGCACCACATAAGAAGTTTACTGAAGCATCAAAAGTAACCTTTAGAGGATTTTCAATATATTTATCTAACTTTGAAAAAATATCGCCTACTTTCAATTGATGATCTTTAGCATTAAATAGTTCCTTTAAAATCACAAATTCATAAGGACGTTTAGCTGGTAGTAAAAGGTTATGAATAAACTTTAAAAGGGCTTCACCTACAGGCTCAACTAATAATGGAAGTTCTTGATTATTCTTAAACTCCACATCCTTTACAAAATCAAAATAGGTTGAATAACTTGTTTTGGTAAAGTTCAAAGGATCATATGCACCATCTTGCTTTAGATAATCAGTAAGCATTGGTATTTTGTTGCCATTGATCTTTTTAAAGGAGAAATAGTTATCCCTTAGATATTTTTTTGAATAGAATTTTTCTTGCTCGAGTTGCTTTAGGATTTGTTTTTTGGAGATCTTATCCATGTAGATATGAGTACTACCAGGAATATCTGCAAAGTTGTTTTTTACTGCAACTTTTAAGGAATCTCTATCGTAGTTGGTCTTTCCATTTAAGGCTATCGCCATTAAAAATGACTTTTGGTAATTACCGATAAAGTCTAATACTGTAACAAATTCCTTGTTAGGTAATTTTCTAAGACCACGTCCAAGTTGCTGCACAAAAATAATTGGAGATGCTGTTGGTCTTAACATCAAGATGGTATTAACTGATGGAATATCAACACCTTCATTGAAGATATCCACTGTAAAAATTACATTTAGAGGATCATTATCATCTTCTAACTTTTTAACGTACTTATCTCTAACATCAGGACTATCAGCTCCTAAAAGAGCTACTGCAAAATCTTTTTTATCTGGAGATAAGCGCTTATTAAACTCGTCTGCCATGTATTTAGCATGTTCAGTATTAGCACAGAAACCAAGAATTTTAGCTTTACCATCACCATCGTGATCATAGAACTTTAACTTTTCAATAATGTAGTCTACACGTCTTGATACCATCAACAACTTGGCAACTTCGTCAAGATATCCTTCTTCACCTGGTGCTTTTTTAAGTTTTGTGTAATCAATTCCATCAGCATCTGTAATGCCAAAATAATGGAAAGGACAAACTAAATCGTAGTACAACGCATCTCTAAGTCTTATCTCGACTGCTACATTATTATCAAATAAGCTAAAGACATCACCACTATCACAACGCTCAGGAGTTGCAGTTAAGCCTAATAAAAACTTAGGCTTAAAATAATCTAAGATTTGCTTATAACCAGCACTTGTAGCATGATGAGCCTCATCAATTACAATGTAGTCAAAGGCGTCTTCTGAAAATTGCTCTAGATTCTTAGCTAAAGACTCTTTCATAGCAAAAATGTATTTTGCCGAAGTGTTTCTTTCTCTTGAGTTAAAAAATCCTGAAGTGTAATTATCCTTAAAACAAGGAGCTAACACTCTATCAAAAGATTCTTTTGCCTTATTTAGGATCTGATCTCGATGCACAATAAACAACAATTTATTAGGATTAAACTGCATGGCATCGAAAACGCTCATGTAAGTTTTACCACTACCTGTAGCTGCAATTGCAAGAGCTTTTCTTTCACCATTTTTTCTAAAGGCATCTAACTTTATAATTGCCTCTTGCTGCATTCTATTTGGTCTTATGGTTTCATCATAAGCAAATAATTCTTTATTCTCAGAGCTTACCTTTGGATGATTCTTAAGATAGTCTCTATAAGCTAAAAGGAACTCTGTTGAATAGTCTTTAGCAAATTCACTTTCCCAAAGTTTTTCAAATTCACTTAAAACATCTTGTGTGTAGTTATCTTTATCAGCGTCATTTGTCCCCTTATTCTCACTGTTTAGAACATTCCACTCCATATTGCACTTTAAAGCTGAAGCAGTAATGTTTGAAGAACCTATTAAAACAGTCCATTTTGAATTGTTGTCATTATCATCAGTTTTGAATAAATAGCCTTTGGTATGAAAACCAAAATCCTCATTTGGAACAAAGATTTTTAGGGAAATATTCTTAAAACTTGCTAATTTTTCAAGGGCTTTAGGTTGAGTAAAATGAAGGTAGGTAGAGGTTAATATCTCACCTTTAATATTGTTATCTTCTAACTGTTTAAAAGTGTCAAGCAGGATTTGTAAACCACCGTAGGTAATAAAGGCAACACTCATTTTAAATTCAGAGCAAGTTGATAATTGATTAACAAGAGTATCAAATACCTTTTGAGAGCTACGATTACATACAAATGATGATTGAGACATTTACATTAACCTTGACAAAAAGCCTATCTTTATAAGGGCTATTCTACCAGGTCATAATTGCATTTATAGCAATTTCAATAAGAAATTAATTTGAATTGTCTTTAAATTGGCAAAATCAGACTGTTGCAACTCAGGTATAATATCGTTCATTTAGAAAGGTTCATTGAAGGTAAAATCATGAAAACAATAAAGGTAGTAGCAGCTATTATCGTTAACAATGACAAGATCTTTGCAACTCAACGTGGCTATGGCGAATTTAAAGACGGTTGGGAATTTCCTGGTGGAAAGATTGAACAAAATGAAACAGCAGAAGCTGCCATTGTAAGAGAAATTCAAGAAGAATTAGATACCACTATTAAGGTAGAAAAATACTTCGATACTGTTGAGTATGACTACCCTACTTTCCATTTATCTATGGACTGCTTTATTTGTTCAATTAAAGATGGAAATTTAACTTTAAAAGAGCACGAGGCTGCAAAGTGGTTATCAGCAAATGAACTAGATACTGTTGACTGGCTTCCTGCTGATATAAGCTTGATTGGAAAATTAAAAGAAGAACTAAAGAAAGAATAACTTTAGAGTCATTTATTATCTATAACTTACTCTAATTTGATTATGACATTGCTAATTCAATAGCATCATTTTTAGTGATCTTTATTCCGCTGTTTTCTAATCTAAACTCTCTTTTTTCATAAAGCTTAGATATTGCTTGTATTCTGTCTTTGTCAGTTCCAAAGTGCAAAAGCCTATGACAGATAGGACACAAGCAAATTATATTGGCATAAACATCTAAACTTGTATCGAAATTGTGTTGCTGATTGAGTGGTAATAAATGGTGTCCTTCCATGTATGGATGATTAGTAGATTTAGCTATAAACGTATTATGGGAAGAAGATAGCTCGCACTTGTAATTAGCTACTACAATTGACTGCTTTGCTAAAATTGATGATCTTTTATAAGTTTGTCTTGTTGTTTGAAGAATTTGTGGTGCAGGAGCTTTTACAGAATCTAGAAGTTCTATCTTACGACCAATATTCTCAAAATCTGAAGCACTGGCAAATCTGTAATAATTGTTAAAGCCAGAACTATACATTTGGTGGCCTTGTGAGTCTAAGGCAACAAAATAGTCATCTTGACGAAGCAGATCCCTAATCTCGTCTAATCTATCTAAGTCAACGATTTCGTATAGAGAATCATTGATTAGCTGTTTTTCCTTGAGAATAGAGGAAATCTTTTTGATTGCATCAAGATAATGTTTTACAGAGCTTCTGCTGAGCTTTCGAATAGTTTTCAAATAAGCAACAAAATACTCTTCTTGAATATACATGCTCATAACTTACGATTAACTCAATTACTCCACTTTCACTTTTCAGGATTTTATGCTTTTAACCTTTAGCTTTCTGCAAATAAAGTCACAAAATTCCCTCACTAAAAAAGCTTTTTCATAGTTCTTCAAAAGAACATTGTTAAAAACTTTCATTTTTAATCAAACATCACAACCACCACTGAACATTTTTTTAATTTTGGTGGTTTGCTTATAAAAATTTGCATATCAATTTTTACTTAATTAAGCTAAAATACAAGCCTTAACGGACTTATGTTTTAAAAGCTAATTAGCTGTAATTTTAAGTTAGAAATAACATCATTTTTACAGTGAATTTAGCAAGTCTTTTTACACGATTAAGTAAGTCAAACGATTATATTTGGTTTTAAATTTCAGAGGTTAAAATGAGTCAGCTTCAAGGTGTAGCTCTAGTTGGTGACGTTGGTGGTACTAACGCACGTCTATCACTAGTAAATTTAGCAGATGGTACTTTATCTAACACTAAGATCTATTCTTCAGTTGAGAATGAGTCTTTAGAAAAGGTTATTGTTAAATACAGACAAGAAGTTAATGCTCAATTTGATCATGCTTGTATCGCTATTGCTTGCCCATTAAATGGCGACTACATCAAGATGACCAATAACCCATGGGAATTCTCTATTTCTCAAATGAAGGCAAATCTTGGATTAAAGGATTTAATCTTCATTAACGACTTTACAGCAATGTCTATGAGTACTACCGCTATTTCTATTGATCAAATGGAAAAGATTGGTGGCACTGAAGCAATTGATGACAATGCTCCTAAGGCTATCTATGGCGCAGGTACTGGTTTAGGTGTTGGCTACTTAGTTAAAGCTGGTGGCAAGTGGACTCCTCTACCATCTGAAGGTGGTCACGTATATGTATCTACCACAACAGATCGTCAAGATGCTATCGTAAAAGAATTACGTAAGCAATTTGACCACGTTTCAGCAGAGCGTTTACTATCAGGTCAAGGTCTTGTAAATCTATACAAGTCAATTGCTACCTTAAACGGTCATGAGGTTAAAGATGTACAACCTTGTGATGTAACTAGTGGTGCTTTTGCTGCAAATCCATGCCCAGATTGTAAAGAAGCAGTTGATCAATTCTGCGCTTTAATGGGTGTATTTGGTTCTAACCTAGCAGTTAACATTTTATCTCGTGGTGGTGTTTACATCGCTGGTGGTATCGTTCCACGCTTTGTTGAATACTTCAAGAATTCAACCTTCAGAGCAAACTTTGAAAACAAGGGTCGTTACTCAGACATTCTTAAGAAGATCCCTGTTTATGTAATCTCAGCACAGGATGCTGGTTTATTAGGTGCTGGTGCTTATATCCGTCAGGAATTAGGCGCAACCTTATAATCAATTAAACTAAAAAAGAGAAAGCACTACTTTTTAAGTGGTGCTTTTTTTATTCAAAAGAATACTATTAATGACATACAATAGTACTAAAGAATTACGAAATTAGGATTTAATCATGGGCTATTATCTAAATTCAGATAACGTAGATTTTCAAAAGTCACTAAATAGCATATTTGTGGATAAGAGTGATGCTGTTCGCTTTTTCAATACTTGTATAAATTCAAATGATCAGTTTATTTGTGTATCTAGACCTAGACGATTTGGAAAGTCTATGATGACATCTTTGATGAATGCCTATTATTCAAAAGGCTGTGATTCAAAGACTTTATTTGACAATTTAAATATAGCTAAAGATCCTTCTTATCTAGAGCATTTAAACAAGCACCATGTTATTTGGATTGATATACAAGAAGAGATAAGACTTAATAACAATAATGCAGACACTGTATTAAGTTTTATCACTGAAGGTGTCATAAAAGAACTTGAAGAAGAGTTTCAAAGCACCTTTGCTCAAAGAAATATTCCTTATGCTTTAAGACAATTAAACCTGCAACAAGGATTAAGCTTTATTATCATCATCGATGAGTGGGATGCAGTTTTTAGAGATTGTAGCCATAATAAAAAGCTAGAAAAAGAATATATTGAGTTTTTAGGAGGCCTTTTTAAAGGTGAAAAATCACAAAAAAAATTCATATCTCTAGCATACATAACTGGTATATTACCTTTAGCAAGATATAAATCTCAATCGGCTTTAAATAATTTTAAAGAATATACTATGTTAGACTCAAAACCGTTTAGCCGATATTATGGTTTTACTGAAGAAGAAGTAAGTTTCTTATGTACAAAGACCGATATATCCTTTGAAAAGGTAAAAGAGTGGTACGATGGTTATGTGATAGATAGCTATCACATGTTTAATCCAAATTCTGTGGTAACCTCAATTATTAAGCAGAATTTTAAGTCATATTGGACACAAACAGCAGCTTTTGAAGATGTCTCTTTTTTGATTGAATCAAATTTTAAAGGTTTAAGAGACGATTTTATAGATCTTATTTCTAAAGGATCTATTAAAGGTTTTGATTTCTCACAATACAATAATGATTTAACTAAAATTGATGATAGAGAGAAAGCTATTACCTACCTTATCCATTTAGGTTATTTAACCTATAACGAAGGTACAAGAAAAATTTACATACCTAATTTAGAAGTTAAAAATGAAATAGTGCATGGAGTTTTAAAAGCTAAAAAAGGCGGTATTGTAGATTACATCAAACAATCAAGAGAAGTTTTAATCAAGACAATTTTAGGCGATACAAAATTCGTAGCAGATGCTATAGCTGATATTCATGAGCACAGAATTCCTATCATTCAATACAATAACGAAAACTCTTTAGCTATTACTGTCGATTATGCCTACATAGCAAGTTTAGATTATTACGAGCCATCTATAAGAGAATATCCATCAGGTAAAGGATATGCTGATATAGTCTATATTCCAAGAATTGAATATCTTGATGAATATCCTGCAATAGTAGTTGAACTTAAGTGGGATGGCAGTGCAGAAGATGCTGTAGCTCAAATTAAAGAGCGCAACTACCTACATAAAGTACAAGAAAAAACAGATAACATCATTTTAGTAGGCATCAACTACAACTCTAAGAGTAAAGAGCATAGTTGTGTAATTGAGAAATTTTAAAACTAAGAGAAAAACATCATGAGCGGGATTTAGTATGTTCCGTTCACCAAGGCTATATGAAAGC
>SAMEA3663084__coassemble_535_pt1 | contig 13258 bp, 12 predicted proteins | sample SAMEA3663084__metabat2_high_PE_002 | metagenome-assembled genome bin SAMEA3663084 (sample SAMEA3663084) | pig gut metagenome | biome: pig gut; feature: pig-associated habitat; material: faeces | place: France | collected 2012 | reverse complement strand
AACCAAATGACATCGTACTTATTTAGGTTTTCAAGATAACTTTGATCTTTTGCAATTTTTAAATCGTCAAATAGAGCTTTTGAATCACATCCTTTTGAATAATAGGCATTCATCAAGGAGGTCATTCTAGATTTTCCAAAACGACGAGGTCTTGATACACAGATAAATTGCAAACCGGAATTGATAAATTGATTAAGTACAGATAAACAATCACTCTTGTCCACAAAAAAGAGTTTTCTTGCCTGAGAAAAAGCGTTATTGTCTCGATTTAAATATCTGCTCATATGAGTGTTCTTTATGCTTATTTATAATAATTTAGCCAGTTTACAAATCAATCATATCACAAAAGCGACAATCTATATTTTAAAGTCTCAAGAAACCTGCCATTTCAAAGAATCAAGCTTAATCTGTTGATTTTTAGCTATAGATAAAAGATCATTATATCTATAGTAATAATTAAGGTATTTACAATGGCAAAATTATCTAAAAAGAAAATCCTAGCAAAAATGAACCAAGCTCAAGTAAGCAAGCTGAACAACAAAGAATGTAGTAAGCAGATCCTTTTTCACTCAGAGATGATGCTTGCTTAAGCGCACAGGTTGGACTTGCGATTTCATTTGCTTTAATTAGTATCACTGAGAGTAAATACTATGAAACTCTAGCTTTTGAAGAATTTATTAAATCTATTTCCCGTTCAGCTCAACGAGCTTTAACACAGGTATATAATGAAGATTTAGAGCAAATATACCCTATTGTTGGAGTTTATGTTGATGTATTACAAATCTTAGTACATGCTGAGCTTATAAAAGGTGTACATACTCCTTTAATTCCTACAGTAGAAAAAGGAAAACTTGCAATTAAAACTACAATTGAACCATCAGGAGTTGAAATAACAGACAGCGGAAATGAATTTTTAAAAAGATTTAATTCAAGTAAAAGTATATTTGCAAACTGTCGAGACTCCATAAGCACAAGTTCAGATTTAGCAATTGAATACGCTCAAAAGATTGTAGACAAATACCAAGATCAATAGTTCTTAAAGATAAATCTCCTATAGGAGCTTTATCTTATACACAAAATAGAGAATATTAACTATGGCAAAATTATCAGCTAAAAAAATCAGAGAAAGACAGCTTAAAAGTCAAATTAGCCAATTCACTCCTAAAACTTTTACAGCAAAAATGTTGTACACTCTCAATGAGGATAATTTTCTAAGCTTTTTAGTAGGTCAGTCAATTTGTTTGGTACTAAAATGTTTAAACGAAACCAAATACTACGACGATATGCCTTTTGAAAATTATGTTAAAGAAACTTGTAATCTTGTTAATTCTGCAATACCTAATTTAGGTGATGAAGAGGATGATATACCATCATCACTTATTGCATTTTATACTCTAGCAATTTTAGTATATGGTGATCTTATTAAAGGAATTACCTTTCCAATCATTCCTATGGTCAAAGCAAAAGGATATATCCTTGATGTAAAAACTTCTCAAGAAGGAATAGAAATTACAGAAAATGGAAGATCATTTTTAAGTAAAGCAAATGCTGGAAATTGCTTGTTTACAGGTAAAATTTCCAATCAAGATGATCTTTTTGACGGCATATATAAAAACTTAGCGATTGACTATATGCAAAAAGTTGCTGAAAAATTCCAAGATCAATAAGCTATTGCTACTGTACATATGAAACTTAGAGAATCAGTAAAAAGAACATCTTCATATGTATCTTGTAGTTTAACTATTGTCAGCTGTTAGCTTTGCTTATTGATTAAATGTAAAATTGAAACATTATTACCCCAATACGGATAAGAAATGGCTAAGTTATCAAAAAGAAAAATCAAAGAAAGAATACTTAAAAGTAAAATAAAGGATCTAACAAATAAAGACTTTGCAATTGAGACTCTTTCTATACTAAAAGACAATCAAAGTACCAGCGCTACTGTTGGCTTGACTCTTCATTTAATATTATGGAAAATAAAAGAAAATAAAGTCCCAAAAACAACTTCTTTTGAGCAATTTGTTGTAACTAGCTGTGCATCTGCAAAAATTTCGATATACGAAATTTTTCCTGACGATGACGACGATGATGGCTATCCTATTCAATTTATAGATAGTACTGTTCTACAGCTCTTAGATAATGCCGAACTTGTAAAAGGAATAAGAGCACCTTTGACCCCTATAGTTAAACACGGAGTTTATGCTATCGATATAAAAATCGATCAAAATGCTATTGAATTAACAGATAATGCAAATGAAATTCTAAGTAATTTAAATTCTATTGATCCATCGACTCCTGGAAATAAAATGGGCAAGTATTATTCAAAATTAGCTATCGAATATATGCAGAAGATTGTCGATAAATGCTAATTGTCAATAAGTTCTAAAGATATAGATCTATTATAGAAATTTCATCTTTTTAACAAGACAAATCACGTAACAAAATATCTTCAAAAGATGATTGCACATAAATTTTGACGCATAATTTGCTTTAAACAGTTGAAATATAGTGCCAAATAAAGAACAATATTTCAAAATAACACAGAAGGAATAATGTAATGCCAAGATCATCATCAAGAAAAACTAAGAAAAAGAAGAAAGGACCAAAGAGAAATACTCAACGTTCAAATAGAAATTTATCTCTAAGTCTTACCGCTAATGATCTGCTTTTAGCACTTAAGGAATTGCCTTATTTGTCAGCAACTATAGGTCTTGCTATTCACTTAGCTTTAGGTCTAGTTAAATCTGGCGTTTGTGCAGAAGATTTATTCAAAGATTCAGATGTTGACTTTGATGATAATACTGAAGAAGAGTTAAACCCTCAAGCAACCATTGCCTGTGCCTGCCAAATTGCGACTCTTAAAATTCAACTATCAAAAACAGATGATAGCGAATTAGATTATCCTCTAGAGGTTATAGCTCCAATTGTAATGCAAATATTAGCTAACGCTCATCTCATTAAAGGATTGGATGCTCCTCTAGTACCAGAAATTGAAAATGGAGAGATTGTCCTTAATGTTACAACTGCGCCTGAAGGCTTAGAAATTACAGATGAAGGCGAAGAATTCCTAAGCAAAATTGATACAGATGGAGACTTAATTGCATCTGATGAAGACTTTAAGATGTATTCAAAATTAGCAGTCGAATATATGCAAAAGGCTATAGATCAAAGTAAAGTACAATAAGCTATTTTGATAAAGCACCAACTGGCGCTTTATCTTTGCAACTAAAATCAAGCCACAAGCAGATCCTCAAGATAGTCTTTTTCTTTCGTAATTACGACTGTTAAACTTAATTAGCATTAAACTACTCTATCTTTGTTCATTAAGAGATGAAATAATTTAGGACTAAAAATGCAAAACTACCAAAAGAAGAAATTTGATAAAAAGAAGAAAAACACAGAAAATATTTTTCCTTACATTATCTTTAGCAATATTTCTGAAAAACTAATGGCAGAAAATCTTCTTTGTGCATTTAGGCAACATCATACTTTTGCTGCCAAAGTTGGACTATCAACTCTATTAGCATTAGAGGAAATAAGAGAAACATTAACTTGTGATAGTTACAAAGATAACATAGAAATATACGTTGATGAAGCTATTGATGAAGGCTGCAGACTTACTGTCATGAAAATGCAGACTAAAAGAATTGATATCGTAAAAGTAAATCACCAACTTTGCGGTTTTGTAGCTTTTGTAAAGCAACTTCTATCTAAAGCTGATCTTATACAAGGATATTACGTACCACTAATTCCTAAATTCGTGGACGGCAAACTTTTTCTCGAGATTGATTATGCAGAAGAAGTGGCACTAACAGATAAAGGTAAAGAATATTTAACCTATGTACCAAATCCAAATACATGCGTAAAGCCAACAAAAGAAGATCTAGATACATATGCAAACATATGCATTGAATTAGCTCAATACATAGTTGACAAATATAAAGATCAATAAGCTCTCTACTTTTAAGACACCTTTTGGTGTCTTAATATTTCAAAAGAAAACTCCTCTGTTTACCTTCTGTACTTGAATAGCATGACCTTATTTTAAAGCTTGCATTACTCCTCAAAATTAACCTTAACTTGTTGATTTTTCCTAAAAGTTGACCGATTATAAATGGATAAAAACTAAGGAATTTAAAATGGCAAAATTATCAGCAAAACAAATTAAATTACGTAAAGCACAAAGTGCTGTAAATAACTTAACTAATACAGAGTGTGCAAACAAGTTATTTGCAACACTTGCTCAGAATCCATTTTTATGTGCCACTGTAGGTATCTCTATTGCTGAGATCTTAAAGCACTTAAAAGAAGGTACTTTTGATAAAAAAGCAAAATTAGGCAACTTTGTAGCCTTTACCTGCAACGATGTGCAAAATAGAGTTCACTCTATGTATCCACAGGATTTTACTAAACCATATCCTATTGAGGCTATTGGCGCTGTAGTAATGCAATTACTTGAGCATGCTGAATTATTAAAGGGTGTAAGTGCTCCTCTAATTCCTAAGGTTGAGCATGGCAAATTAACTGTAGAAATTAAAGTTGATGACAATGGTGTAGAGCTTACAGAAGAGTCAAATGAGTTCTTAAATAAGGCAGATTCAGCTTGCAATTTATTTACAGCTCAACAAAACTTTGCGCCAAACTTTGCAAACCTCACCATGTTCTATGCTCAAAAGATTGTAGATAAATACAAAGCCTAGTAAGTTCTTAAATTAAAGCACCTACAGGTGCTTTAATTTTTAATGATCTTAAACTATCTTTTCTTTTCAATATGTACTTTAAAAGAACTCTTGAAGACACTGTTTTAGACTATAGCAAAAAATTTCCTATAGTCTATCTTGAAGGTCCTTGTAAAGTAGGTAAAGCATCACTTTTAAAACAGATTAAAGATAATAAGATAACTACTGTCTCACTTAAAAGTCTCTCTAATCGAGAGTTAGCTCAAACAAATCCAACGCTCTTTTTACAAAAGTATAAATCTCCTTTGATTATCGAGGATATCCACCTAGCACTACAATTATTTACAGCACTAAAATGCGCTGTTGATAAAGACAAAAAGGCTGGTCAATACTTTTTAACAAGCTCTGTTCAATTTAACAGGTTAAAGATTGATGTTTCCATGGAAGGAACAATTGCAATTGTCAAACTTCAAGGATTATCTCAAGAGGAGAAACTTTCTTTAACTTCAAGCAAAGCTTTTATACCTACCAAAGCTTATTTAGATGAGAAAGAGCTCCTATTAAAAGACAAAGCTTGCTCTTACCTTTTTCATGAACTTTGGAAAGGCTCAAATCCTGCTTTGTACTCACTTGAAGATGAATGCCTTACAAAATTTTACGATTCTTATCTTCAAGATTATCTATGCTTTGAAGTGCATAATTACTTCAAAGTTAAAGACGAGGTGGAGTTTTTCAGATTCTTAAAGTTTATCGCATCTAAAACCTCTCAAGTTATCAATTACACAGCTTTTGCAAATGAGTTTGGCATCTCAAATGATAAACTAAAAAAATGGCTTTCAATTCTTGTGGACTCAGGTATTGTGTTCTTGCAACCTGCCTACTACAGAAATTTACCATACAACGCAATCAAAACTCCTAAACTACATTTTTTTTGATTTAGGAGTTGCTTGCTACTTATTAAGTTTTACTAGCTCAAACATAGTTGAAGATGGTCCTTTGAAAGAGGCTTTAGTTAAAAGCTATGTAGTAAGTGAAATCGTAAAAAGCTATTACCATCGTGGTCAAACACCAAATCTGTATTACTACCAAGATAAAGAGCAAAGAGAAATTGATGTGCTTTTAGAAGAGGATGGTCTTTTGTATCCTATGGTGATTAAATCAAAGTCTAATCCAAATAAAGACGATATAAGACACTTTGAGGTAATTGATAAGGTACTTAAAGTACCTCGTGGATGTGGTGCTGTGCTTTGCAGAGCAAGTAGCTACTTGCCTTTGACTAAGCAAGATTATCTAGTTCCGATAAGCTATATCTAGTTTTATCAAAAGATCCTAAGAAACTTACTTAGGATCTTATCGTTTTACTCAAAATGATATTTTAAAGCTTGTGGACAGGTCCATACTGGCTTTACGCAGTCTTCCAGTCTTAAATTTAAGCCAAGCTCTCTGTATGTACCTTCTTGGTGAAAGTCAGATCCAAAGGAGGCTAAAAGCTGATATTCAAGACACAGCTTATTTAAAAGATCATAGTCGGTAGCATTGATTTGACTGTTGCAAACTTCCATCGCATCTCCACCACATTCTTTAAAGTAGCTTATAAGCTCTCTTCTGCGAGTGTTAGTTAACTGATAGCGATTTGGGTGAGCTAAAACTGCTACACCACCTGCGTTTTGAATTGCTTCAACGGCAACCTTAATATCTGGCCACAAGGTTTTTACATAACAGCTTTTACCCTTTTTTAAGTAGCTATCAAAGGCATCGTTTACATCTTGAGCTCTGCCCATTTTAGCAATGTAAGCAGCGTAATTACCACGGGTGATAGTGGCATCTTCTGAAGCTAACTTCTTACATTCCTCATAGGCATTAGCAAAACCTTGTTTTTCAAGTTTTGCACCGATAGCTTTAGCTCTTTCAATACGACGTTGCTTTTGATCTTGAATGTAACTTTGAATTGAAGGTGCATTAGGATCAATAAACAAACCTACGATATGGATTTGATTATTGTTAAAGGTAGTTGACAATTCACAGCCTTCAATCAATTGAATTTTACCTTCTGCTGCCTCTTTAGCTTCCTTAATACCTAAAGTGGTATCGTGATCGGTTAAAGCTATATGAGTAAGACCTCTGCTATAGGCGCGCTCAACTAATTGAGTAGGAGTAAGTCCACCGTCAGAGGCTTTTGAATGAGTATGTAAATCAATTTTTGAAAAGATTGCAGCCATTAAGCTTGACCTATACTTTCTAATTCTTCCCAACGAGCATACAAGGCATCTAACTCCTCTTGCACTTTTCCTCTATTAGTTGCAACCTCACGAGCTTTAGTGCCATCGTCATCATACAAAGCAGGATCGTTTAATTGCTCATCTAAAGTGGCAAGTTGAGTTTCTAATTGCTCAATTTTACCTGGAAGCTCTTTTAATTCGTGTTTTTGAGTAAAGGTTAAACCTTTTGTCTTTTTAACAGGTTTAGACTCTGCTTTCTTTTGCTCTTTACTCTCTTTTACTGATTTTAAGGCATTATCTGAAGCTAAAGCCTTCTTTTGATAATATCTTTCAACATCTTCCCAACCACCTACAATTGACTCGATGTGACAATTACCATCAAACACCCAAGTCTCGGTTGCTACCTTGTCGATAAACTGTCTATCGTGGCTGATGACGATTACAGTACCTTCATAAGAGCTTATAAGATCTTCTAATAAATCTAGAGTTTCTAAATCTAAATCGTTAGTTGGCTCATCCATGATGAGCACATTTGATTCTTTAGCAAATAACCTTGCTAAAAGGAGTCTATTCTTCTCGCCACCAGATAAGATTTTTACAGGGGATCTTGCACGCTGTCCTGTAAATAAGAAGTTAGCTAGATAGGAAATTACATGTTTGTTCTTACCGTTAATGCAAACCTCAGTATGACCATCGGCTACATTGTCAGCAACAGACTTATCTAAATCTAAAGCTTCATGGTATTGATCAAAGTACTGAACTTTTAAATTTACACCTACTTTAATCTTGCCAGAAGTAGGCTTAAGCTCCTCTAATAAAGCTTTGATTAGAGTAGTTTTACCGCATCCATTAGGGCCTGTAATACCAATTCTATCCCCACGCATTACGGTTGCAGAAAAGTTTTTTAAAACTTGCTTTTCACCAAAGCCTAAACATAAATCTTTAATCTCGTATACGAGGTTGCCACTTCGAGCTGCGCTATTTGCCTCCATGATGACATTACCTTGTCTATCACGGCGGTTAGCTCTTTGAATACGTAATTCTTTTAAATCACGTACACGACCTTCATTACGCGCAAGTCTTGCTTTAACACCACGTCTAATCCAAGCTTCTTCTTGAGCTAAGATTTTGTCAAATTCTTTGTTAGCAAGCTCTTCTTTACGTAAGCGCTCATCTCTAAGAGAGATGTACTTACTAAAAGAGCCAGGATAGGAATAGCATTTGCCTCTATCTAACTCTACAATGCGGGTAGCACAGTGATCGGCAAACATTCTATCGTGAGTTACAAAGACAATAGTGCCATCAAAGGCTTTAATTGCCTCTTCAAACCAAGTGATAGATTCAATATCTAAGTGGTTAGTAGGCTCATCTAAAAGTAACAGTTGAGGCTCACTTACTAGTGCTTTTGCAAGCGCTGCTTTTCTTCTGTTACCACCACTTAAATCTTTTAAAGGCAGGCTTGGATCTAAACCTATTTTGTTTAAGATCTTTTTGACTACAGCATCCTTTTGCCAGCCATCATGCTTATCTAAATAGGCTGACAATTCCATTTGCCTGTGTACATCAGTGCAAGTACTAAACTCTGAAAGCGCATCCCCTACATCAGCTACACCACTTGCAGCTAGTGTATAGACAGTACCACTATCAAAGGCTGGCGGATCTTGGCATAAGGTAGCAATCTTAAGACCAGTTTGAACAATTACTTTGCCAGAGTCTAACTCTCTTTTACCTGCAATAATGCTAAGTAAGGTTGATTTACCTGTACCATTACGTCCAACTAAACAAACGCGCTCGCCATCTTCAATGGAGAAATTAGCACCTTCTAATAACTTATCAGCGCCATTATTTAAATGGGCATCAATAACGGAGATTAAGCTCATTTAAAGATCTTTAACTCCATTAGGACCAAAAACTCTTACTTTGCGCTCTGGAGCTTTTGAAAATGGCTTACGCTTTGAGTCAAAGGAAGATGGCTTTCTTGTGCTGTGCTTATTAGTAATAGCACTACCCCATACTTTATTAGTGGTAGTACGCTCTGCTCTTCTTTGAGCTCTTTGTGGATTGTGATCTTCGTAATTTGAAGACTTATAATCGTGGTAAGTCTCTTTCTTGTCGGTTAATACTTTCTGCCACTTTGGAGCAGTCTCAGTATTTACCATTGGCACAATTTCTTTTTGTACGTTCTCTTGATGGAAGACTAGCTCGTAACAAGTGTGAATTTTCTTGTTACGTAAGAAGTCACGAGGTAGAGTTTGCTCTGAGATATTAGTAAATTCAAAGCCATAATCTTTGATACTCTCATCTAACACAAAACCACGTAAGTTAGTGCAGAAAATAACCTTACCACCTTCTTTTAAGTGACGGGTTAGATTTGATAATAAAGCAATTTGATCACGCTTTACATCAAAGCTCTTTTCCATACGTTTTGAGTTTGAGAAGGTTGGTGGATCGATATAAATTAAATCAAACTTACGACCTTGATCTTTTGAAAGCCAAGAGAGGCAGTCTGCTTGAATAAACTCGTGTTTATTCACATCTAAGCTATTTAATTTAAAGTTATCCATACCCCACTGTAAATAAGTCTTTGACATATCTACAGACACAGTCTTTACTGCTCCACCTAAAGCTGCAGCCACAGAAGCTGAGCAAGTGTAGGAGAATAGATTTAAAAATTCTTTGTCTTTTGCTTCATTAAAGAGTCGTTTTCTAATTAAACGAGCATCTAAGAATAAACCTGTATCAAGATAATCATATAAATTTACCTTGTATAAAGCGTTATTCTCATTTACTGTCATAAACTCATTTCTAAGTTCTGCTGCTTTCTCGTATTGATTATCGCCTTTTTGAATTTCTCTGCTCTTTAAGATAACTTTATCGCCTGCTACACCTGCTACCTCAACAGTGGCACTTAGCATATCAAGCTCATGCTTTTTAGCTACGCGTGGGTTAACTTTAGCAGGAGCCTTGTAAGCTTGAATTACATAGTAGCCATTGTAGTAATCAATAGCAGCTGCATATTCAGGAACATCAGCATCGTACACACGATAAGCGTTGATGTTAACGTTTTTAGCCCACTTTTGCATGTTTGCAAGGTTCTTCTTTAAACGGTTAGCAAAGTCATTAGCAATCTTTAGATTTTGCTCTTCTTTAACTGACAATTGCTGCTCTTTGTTGATGTCAAAGACACGTAATTGACATAACAATTCGCCGTTATAAAGTTTATAAACCTTATCTGAATGCAATCTCATGCAAGATAAGAGCTCAGTTGAGGAGGAGATCACGCCAGCTCTAGCACCTGCAAAGTGCTCTTTAAAATTAGCACCAATCTTTGTATAAAGGGCAATCAACTCATTGAAGTTACCCATTCTCTTGCCATATGGTGGGTTAGTTACGATAGTAGTATGTAACTTGTTATCAAATGGGTTGTATAAATTCTCTACAGGGCATTGATATACTTTAACTAATTTATCAAAACCAGCCTTTTGAGCATTCTCATTGGCAATATCAACGATATAAGGATCTAAATCAAAGCCTACAATCTGCACGCCTTTATCACAAGCTTGCTGAATGCCGTCTTGACTTAAGGCTTTAGCTTCGTTGACTAAATCCTCCCATACAGATGGCTCAAACTGCTTTAATTTAAAGAAACCATAATGAGATCTTTTAATGCCAGGTGCGGTATTAGTTGCGATAGCTGCAGCTTCAAATAACAAAGTACCTGAGCCACACATTGGATCTAAAAAGTTCTCTTTGTCATAGCCAGTTCTTACCACCATAGCAGCAGCTAAATTCTCTTTTAAAGGAGCAGCACCTGTACCACGGTGATACTCTCTTTTTAGTAAAGCACGACCTGACAAGTCAATTAAGATATTAGCACTGCCCTTTTTATCTAAATGGCAATTGATAAGTACATCAGGATTGTCCTTATCTACAGAAGGTCTACCACCTTGAGTTGTTTGCAAACGGTCGCAGATAGCGTCTTTTACTTTTAAAGCACCATATTGAGTGTTACGAATAGATTCGTTAGTGCCAGAGAAGCTTACAGCGATAGTATTGCTTTTATCAAAATAACGCTCCCAAGCTACACCGTTAGCGCCGATGTAAAGTTCACTGTCAGTTTCACAGTAAAATTCAACTAACTCTAATAAAATTCTTGAGGCAAAGCGAGACCATAAACAGGCTTTCATACCTGTAGCAAAATCGCCTTTAAAGGATACACCAGCTACAGTTTCTTTAGCAGAGGTTACACCTAGAGCTTGTAATTCATTTAATAATAAAGTTTCTAAACCTTTAGGACAGGTTGCAAAAAAGGATAATGCCATCTATCAATTACTCCATTAAACTGTTGCATATTATACTGTAATTATGTGATATTTATACGATTTTTAGCTTAGAAAAGCGAAGGTATAACAAAGTGAAGTACGATTAGGATTAACAGGAATTTAAGATTGTATTTGGTGAATTTTTTTAAGTAGTAAAGTGGTTTTGCTCCCTCTACTTTCACATAGGCTTTAAAGGAGATTAAACTTGCCATAGAAGCTATGATAGTACCTAAACCACCTACATTTACTCCAAGCAACAAGGCATCAGGATCTTTTACAAATGTAGATAGCATCACTGTTGCTGGAACGTTACTTATGATCTGAGATAAACACAAAGACACAAAGTGCTCATAGTGGCCTACAAATTCAAAGCAAAATTCTCTTAATCCTTCAAAATTCGTAATATTGTGCACAAAGATAAATAGCAGTAAAAATAGCGACAAGAGCTTGTAATCAACCTTTGAAAACAAGCTTTTTGAGATAAAAAACACCGCTATCACTACGATACTGCCGACAATATACACATTTAGGACATTCAGCACACACAAAATGCATAACAAGAATAAAGCACTAAAGGCATAAGCTTTTTTCTTATCTACTGCTGTAATCTTTGATTTGCCAATCTTTAAGCTGTTAGTATCGATATGATGAGTAAACACCATTAACAGGAAAAAGCACACTAAAAAGGTGGGGGCTGTTACTTTAAAAAAGGACAAAATGTCGTAGTTAAAGTAAGTATAGATAAAGAGGTTTTGTGGGTTACCAATAGGAGTTAACATACTGCCCATATTAGCTGCAATAGTTTGCAAGCTTACAACTTGGATTAAAAGATCCTTTCTACCTATTAAAATAAAAGCATTGATAGCAAGGGGTACAAAGATGATTAGTGACAAACATTGAGATAAAGAAATTTATAAAGATAAAAAGTCTAGCTAAACTTCTAGTATTAGCAACTAGCGCAAAACATTTTTTATAACAAAAATCTAGGATGCCAATAAGTCTAAAGCCTGCTACCACCAACATTAGACAAGCAAGTAGCAACAGCACCTCAAGATTTAAAGCTTTAACTAAAGCATCTTGATTAAACTCAACTAAAAAGGAGGAGATTAAAGCTAAGATAAAGGCAATACTTAAATCAAGATTGTCTTTACAAAAGGATAATAGGTTAAATTTTTTCAACATACAATTAAAGTAAATGCAAAACTTAAACCTATATTTTAACACTTACTTGTTTATATTCTTAAACTCTACTGCAGAGGATTTTTTAGAAAAGCAAATACCTTAAAGAAGATGTTCTTTACAAAGCAAAATCAAAGTAGTCCTGATAATAATCTTTGTGATCTAGTTGCTCTAAAGTATTTTGCAAGCTTAATAAAGCTTATGCTCAAGAGATTTATAGTAAGCAAACAATTTTAGGCAATCCTCATGATCAACACATAAAAGCTTTTTTGATGATTCATCTTTTTGACGCTCTAAAAACTCATAAAAGACATTGTCTCTAAAGCCAATATTCTCAGTATCAAAGCGATTGCAACCATAGTAAATCTTATCAATATTTGCCCACAAACAAGCACCTAAGCACATAGGACAGGGCTCAGCTGTAGTGTAGAGATTACAACCTTGTAAATCGTGAGATTGAAGCTGCTTACAAGCATCACGAATAGCTACAATTTCACCGTGACTTGTAGGATCATGATCAATAAGCACTCTGTTGTGTCCAACACCTATGATTTTGCCTTTGTTTTCGATGACACAACCAAAAGGTCCACCATGACCTGCTTCAATACCTTTTTTAGCTTCTAAAATAGCCTGTTCCATGAAAATCGATGACATAGTTCACCCATAAAAATATCTTTGATAAAGGAATTATAAGAGATCTTAATAGAGGAAAAATTGAAGTGAGAGAAATTTTAACCTCTAAAGTATTTAGCTTTAGAGGTTAAACGTAAAGAGTTTGCACTCTTCATCTCTCCTGCGGATTTAGGCTCATTGGCCAAGGTTTTATCTGACTACTCTCCATGGCAAGCCATGGAGGTTC
>SAMEA3663084__coassemble_497_pt1 | contig 13804 bp, 12 predicted proteins | sample SAMEA3663084__metabat2_high_PE_002 | metagenome-assembled genome bin SAMEA3663084 (sample SAMEA3663084) | pig gut metagenome | biome: pig gut; feature: pig-associated habitat; material: faeces | place: France | collected 2012 | reverse complement strand
CACCACCGTCACCACCATCAGGGCCACCACGTGGTACATATTTTTCACGACGGAAGCTAACAATACCATTGCCGCCATCTCCGGCTTCTACGCGGATTACGGCTTCATCAACAAACTTCACCTTAAGATCCTCCAGATTAAAAGATGGCAGCAAAGGTATGTGCCATAAAAAATGTTATTACAGACTAAAAAGGCCCGCTTATGCGAGCCTCTTTTGAATTCTTTAAAAAGAATTACTGTGCAGCAGTTACAATCTCAACGAACTTGCGGTTCTTTGAACCACGAGTTACGAATGCAACTTTACCATCAGCCTTAGCAAATAATGAATCATCCTTTGCTAAACCAACGTTTGCGCCTGCGTGGAAGTGTGTACCACGTTGACGAACGATGATGCTACCTGCAGAAACAGTCTCACCAGCGTAAGCTTTAACGCCTAAACGTTGAGCCTGGGAATCACGACCGTTACGAACGGAACCACCAGCTTTCTTGTGTGCCATTTAATCGCTCTCCTTAATTACTGATTAATACCAGTAATTTGTAAATCGGTATACCACTGACGGTGACCGGTAACTTTCTGGCTGTGCTTACGACGACGGAATTTAACAATCTTAATCTTGTCACCACCGTGTGCGCCTAAAACCTTAGCAGTAACCTTAGCACCCTCTAAGTATGGAGCACCAACTTTGATATTGGTACCATCTGAAACTAATAGAACTTTATCTAGTTCGATATCGCTGCCAGCTTGGGCATCGAGTAGTTCAACGCTTAGCACGTCGCCCTCGGAAACCTTGTGCTGCTTGCCGCCGCAAAAAATAACTGCGTACATGCTCAAACTCCAGTTAAATGCAGGAGTTCTGCTCCCGCAATCAATTAAAACTTTGCCACTTATGGCGATAATAGGGCATTATTATACAGACAATAATGCATAAATGCAAGTCTTTTCTCAAAGACTTACTATTTTTCTGTATGCTGCATTTTCTAAATTAATAAACGCCCTCTAAAAAATGCGAAATGATTTTATATGTTATTAATATTAATTTCAAGGCTTAAATTCATCATTAATTACTCTTTAAATGTTACAATTACTTATCACTGTAGAGAGTAATCATGAAGAATCAATTAGAAAACATAGCTCAAGATTTAGAAAAAGTAGAAGAAATTTTATCAAACTTACTTACTGGATCATATCTTGAGAGCAATATTAACGACATGTGCCTACGTGTTGTTAAGGCAGGTGGCAAGAGAATAAGACCAAAACTTGCAATCTTAGCCTACCACGCTCTAAATAAAAAAGAGTTCTATAAAAGAGCTTTAAATTTTGCAGCAGCCACAGAGCTTTTACATACCGCAACCCTAGTTCATGACGATGTCATCGATAAAGCAGATTGCAGACGAGGAAAAGAAACTCTTAATAATACTGATGGCAACCATGCTGCAGTTTTAGCTGGTGATTACCTTTTTACTAAATGTTTCATGTGTCTTCACGATGTAGATAAGCCTCAACTATATAAAGATGTAAGTAACACTTTATCTGCTTTAGTAAGTGGTGAAATCAATCAACTTGAGAATCAAGGCAAAATTGATATCACTATTGAGGATTACTTAGAGACTATCTATTGTAAGACTGGTGCCTTATTTGAACTTACTACCTCAGGAGTTGCTATCTTGACAGATAGTACTAATGAGGAAGTTACTGCTTTAAAAGAATATGGTAAACAATTAGGTATTGCATTCCAAGTTGCAGACGACATCCTAGATTACACCTCAGACAAAGACAAACTAGGTAAACCTGTCGGTGAAGATCTCTTTGATGGCAGAATTACTCTTCCTTTAATTTATGCCCTTGAAGATCCTTGCATTGATCATGCTCTACTTAAAGATGCTATTGAGCACAATAAACTTGATATCGTACTAGACTGCATTAAGAAAAGTAATGCCATTGAAAAAGCTTATGAGTTTGCAACTAATGCTGCAGCTAAAGCTAAAGAGAGTTTGAACTGCTTAAAGCAAAGTGAATATGTACAGATGCTTTGCGATCTTGCAGATCATGCTGTAAAAAGAGATAAATAATCAACGAAAGTCCGTTTATACAGACTTTCGTTTTTAGAAAAAGATTTAGTTCTTACTTAACTTTGTTGCAGGATCTTTTTGCAAATTTCATTTGAGGTTTGAACTAGTGACTCAACAGTTTGGTTACAACCGTCAACAGTTGAAGTTAGCTCGTCTTGAGCTCTAGTTACATTTTCAACATTACTCTCAGCCGCCTCTAAATCCGTTGATTGAGCTTTTGCTAAATTAGAAATATTTACTGCAGTATCTGACAAGTTTGATAATTGAATCGATACATTATTGATAAAACTTGTCGCACTATCTGTACTCTCAATAGCATTTTTACAGTCTTGTTCTGAGGCATCCACTAAGCTAATGGTGTTTTGACAATTCTCTATTAAAGCAGCTATTGTAGATTGAATCTTGTTTGTCGATTCTTGAGTTTTAATAGCCAAGGTACGAACCTCATCTGCTACCACAGCAAAACCTTTGCCAGCCTCGCCTGCTCTAGCTGACTCAATTGCAGCATTTAAAGCTAAAAGATTAGTTTGAGAGGAGATCCCTTCAATAGTGTTGCTTAAGTTAGAAATTTCATTTGTATATTCTGATACTTTATATACAGCATCTTTAGTTTTAGCAATTGAATTTGATAAGGTTTCAATTGCGCCATGAGCTTGACTAACTACCTCCAAACCTTGAGTTGAAGATTCTGAAATCGACTCTAGAGTTACTACCGTATCATTTGTACTATTTATTATTTGTTTTGAGGAGTCTGTGATACTTCCTAAAACATTGATCATTCCTTGTACTGTATCTTTTTGCTTTAAAATACTATCCGTGATTAAAGCGTTATTTGAGGTAGAAATTTCTGCTGTTCTATGAATATGCTGTGAAATTTCATTTACTGATGAACTTTGCCTATCTAAGAAATGATTAAAATCATATCCTAACTGCTCAATCTCATCATTAGTTTGTATGTGAACTCTTGATTTTAGATCTGCATCGCCTTTAGCTAAATGCATCAAAAATGCTGCAATCTCTTTTATAGGATTGACGACATTCCTTTCTAAAAGCTTTCCTACAAAGTAGAATGCTGTTATTGCAATTAAGAGCAATAAAATTATTTCCACAAAAATTGCAGTGTACATTCCTTTGTAAAAGTCAGACTTACTTACAAAAAATAGCAATTTCCAAGGAACATCCTTAATTGTCTGATAATAAGCAAGAACTGTAGTACCATCTGATAAAGTTACTGTTTCAAACTCTTTATTTTTGCAGATCTTTGAAACCACTTCTGTAGTCAATTTGTTATCAATTGCTGTTAAAGGCTTATCGGCTTTTGTACTATCTTTTGAAGCTAAGATTTTGTTTTCTTTGCCATAAACAATAACTGCAAAGCCACTTGCAGGTAAGGTTAATTGAGAAATCATTTTGGATAGGTAATCGGTGTAAATATCACCACCTACAACACCTTCCTTAGTTGCTTTTGCAAAAGAGATACAAACAGATCCTGTGACATTATCAAGATAAGGCTCAGATATAGTTACAAGATTAGGATTGCTTTTACTCTCTTGATACCAACTTCTTTTCGTTACATCAAAACCTTCCTTTTTAAACTCTTCAACTGGTTTGTTAATGGTATACACAAGACCATCATTAGAGCCTAAATATATATCTACAAATTCTGATGTATGAGCAAGAGAGCCTAATAAATTAACATTAGCAACAGATGGAACGTTATATTTAGGATCTTCAGTAAGTTCAGTTACACTTTTAATTACTTTTTTAGAGCTATTAATCCAACCTTCAATTGATTTAGCATTGCTTTGAGCTAATGACACAATTGACTTAAAAGCATTTAACCTTGTATTCGACACTTGTGTTGCAATGAGGCAAATGGTGGAAACAAACATCATTAGTGCCATTGGAATTACAATTGCAGTATAGAGCTTTTTCTTTAAGGTTGTTTTCATAAAGACCTCGTCTGAAGCAATATTTATCGTATGTATCCTCACTTTACGATTTTCTTAATTTCAGAAACAAGATAAGAATCTCATTTATACAAAATGCACAAATTTCGCACAAAAACAGAACTTAAAGAAAGAGAAACTTTAAAGCACTTCAATAAAAATGAAGAAAAATAGCTTAAGAATGGAAAGAATAGAGATATTAAAAAACTCCTCTTTGGAGTGCACTCCAATTAGAGGAGTTTTTTAAACTAATGATTAGTTAGCAAATGGATCGTCTAAATAAATTGTCTGATCGCGCTCAGGGCCAGTTGATAGGATAGCAACCTTAGCACCTGATAACTCCTCTAAACGCTTGATGTAGTTTCTAGCATTTAGTGGTAAGTCTTCCCACTTAGTTACACCAAAGGTTGACTCACTCCAACCTGGCATAGTCTCATATACAGGAGTAATGCCTTCGTATTCGTGAGCTGATAATGGTGGTAATTGCTTAATCTGACCATCTTTCATCTTATAAGCAGTACAGATCTTAACCTCATCCATACCATCTAATACGTCTAACTTCATTAAAGCTAAACCAGTTAGAGAGTTGATGGTTACAGCTCTGCGCATTGCTACTGCATCATACCAACCTGTACGACGTGGACGACCTGTTACAGCACCGAACTCAGCACCACGCTTTCTGATGCCTTCACCAACTTCGTCATTTAACTCGGTTGGGTATGGACCGCCACCTACACGAGTGGTGTAAACTTTTGCAATACCTAATACATAATCAATATCTAATGGACCTGCACCTGAACCTGTTACACAGCCACCTGCTACAGTGTTTGAGGAGGTTACATATGGGTAAGTACCATAATCGATATCTAGGAAGGTACCTTGTGCGCCTTCAAATAAGATCTTCTTATTGTTCTTGCGACCTTCAGCTAAGATCTCTGAAACATCAGCTACCATAGCTAATAAACGGTCACGAATTGACATGATGTACTCTAAAACTGACTCATAAGAAACCTCAGGCTCGTTGTAGTAGTTTTTAAGCATAAAGTTTCTGTAGTCTAATAAGCTCTTTAGACGTACCTTAAAGTCTTCCATGTCGTATAGATCGCCTACACGTACACCACGACGTGCTACCTTATCCTCATAGCAAGGACCGATACCACGACCTGTGGTACCAATAGCATTCTTACCACGTAGTTTTTCAGCACCACGATCAATTGCTGGGTGAATAGGTAGTAATAAAGCACTAGCACCTGATACTTTGATGCGTTGCTCTACACTCTCAACACCAGCACGATTTAATTCTTCAATTTCCTCAAAGAGTGCACCTGGATTTACTACTACACCAGAGCCTATTAAACATAAGCAATCCTTGTGTAGAATTCCTGATGGTACTAAACGTACTACAACTTTCTTGTCGCCAACCACTAGGGTGTGACCAGCATTGTTACCACCCTGGCTACGTACAACAATATTAGCCTTTGAAGTTAATAAATCAGCGACTTTACCTTTACCTTCGTCGCCCCATTGTGTTCCTAGCACAATCACATTATTAGGCATTTACAAATTCCTCTTTGAGAATTAGGCTTAAAAAATTCACCAAACGGATATTATACAAAATTATGGGTTATTTGAGCCATTGTCATTATTAAAGAATTTAAAAAATTCTGTATTTGGCTCTAACACTAACAAGTCATCGCCAGATGACATGGAGTTTTTGTAAGCATCCATTGAACGCAAGAACTCAAACAATTTTGGATTTTGTTTGTAAGCATCTGCGTAGATCTTAGTAGCTTGAGCATCGCCTTCACCTTTAATGGTACGACCTAATCTCTCAGCTTCAGCAATCTTAACTACCACCTCTCTATCAGCTTGAGCTTTGATAGCTTCAGCATCTTTTCTACCTTGAGAACGGTGTAACTTAGCTACAGCATCACGCTCAGCTCTCATACGCTGGTAAATAGAGTTTGAAACCTCAGGTGGTAGATTGATTTGCTTAATACGCACATCCACAATCTTAATACCTAAAGCTTTAGCTGAATCACCAATATCACGTAAAGCATTTTGCATTACTTGATCACGCTTACTTTTACTTGCAGAGCTTAGTGCTTCAGAGGTTTCAGCTACAGAATCAAAACCACTATCCTCACTATCAATCTTTGAGCCATCCTGACCTGATACAATCTCATGAATGGTTAAACGACCAATTTGACTACGTAGTGAGTTGTTAATTCTTCTTCTTAACAATTCCTCTGCTTGCATCTTATTACCACCTGCAGTAGTTAAGTAATAAGTTGCGCCATCTAGAATTTGCCACTTTACATAAGAGTCGATGATAACGTCTTTTTTCTCGGAGGTAACAAATCTATCAGCTGAAGAGCTAATGGTTTGAATACGAACATCTAAAGCTTTTACTTTATCAATAAAAGGAGCTTTAAAGTGTAAGCCTGGCTCTACAATGTTTAACTTACCGTCACTGTCACGTACCACTTTACCAAATCTAGTAACAATGCCTTGTGGACCTTCGTAGACGATATAAGTACTATTAAAGAGCACAAAACCAATTACTACTAATAGTACTAACGCAAGATTAAATAGGCTCTTATTCATTATCTTACCCTCCTAGTTACAGTGCCATAATTGTTTTGGTTACTACTTGATAATGGTGGATAAGAGTCTGTTCTTGTTGCATTATCTTGATAGTTGTTAGTAGCTGGAGTTACATTTTTATTGTTTTCTACTTTACCTGCTTCAACAGTTGAACCTACATTTGATTTAACTCTTTTTTCAGGTACTGGTAGGTATAAAACAGGATTACTACCCTTAGGCACATCTAAAATAATCTTTTGAGATTTACCTAATACTTCCTGCATAGTTTCTAAGTAGATACGAGTTCTAGTAATTTCAGGAGCTGCATTATACTCAGGTAATACCTTTTCAAATCGTGCAACCTCACCTTTAGCCTTTAGAACTACTTGTGATCTATAACCTTCAGCTTCTTGCTTGATACGTTGTACTTGACCTTCAGCTTTTGGTAATACTTCATTAGCATAAGCTTCAGCTTCTCTCTTGTATCTTTGCTCGTCTTCTTGAGCAGCAATAGCATCATCAAAAGCTTCTTTTACTTGATCAGGAGCTCTAGCTGGTAGGAAGTTAACATCTACGATAGTAAGGCCTGTGTTATATGGTTCGATAATTGAGGTTAATAACTCACGAGTGTTTTGACGAACCATTTCACGACCTGAAGTTAGAATATCATCCATTAGAGTATGACCTACTACATAGCGCAAAGCACTATCAGTAGCTTCAAGTAATGTGTTATCAGGATTTACTACAGAATATAAGTATTTGAAAGGATCGGAAATACGATACTGTACATCCATTTCCACAATAACTACGTTCTCATCCTCTGTAAGCATAGTACCTGAGGACTGAATGGAACGAACTTGCTCAATATCGATAACATTTACAGTATCAATACCAGTAAATTTCCAGCGTAAGCCAGAATCCTCAACGGAGTACATCTTACCAAAGCGTAGTACTACACCTTTTTCAGCTTCTTTTACAGTGTAAAAGCCTGAATAAATGTAGATACCTAACAAAGCAACTAAAATAAGAGTAATGGTATTACTACCCTTTTTTGAGCCTTGCTTTTTACTACCATTTTTTGAACCGCCAAAGAAATCCTTTAGTAGCTTTAATAAAGCACCAAGAGGATCGCTTTCTTGTTTACGAGTAGTTCTACCCCAAGGATCTGATGGTTGATCACGTCTACCGTCATCTTGAGGATCATTTTGACCAGGAGCATTCCACCCCATAAGATCTTTATTATTTTCCATATCTCTAATCTACACTGTTAAAATCAAATTCTGTACTTTGGATCCAAGGCTTATCTTCACTAGTACAAGTTTGGGATAATTGACCTTGGGTTTTACTATCTATAATGGCAGCATCGACAGCGGTTAACTTAATTTGCAACAAGCAAGAACCGTCGTCAGCATAGGATTCTTTTTCGACAGCTTTGCTAGCATAAAGCAAGCTTCTTAATTTGCCATGTTTACCGTCTATCTTAACAGTAAATGAACATAAATTATCAGACAATAATTCACTTACTGCTTGCAATAAATTATCAATTCCAAAAGATGTTAAGGCGCTAACATATACACGGATAGCTTTACCGTTTTCATCCCTGATAATTTCATTTGGTGAATCTAGTACTAAATCAGCTTTATTGTAGACAATTAAAGTCTTAATATCTTGAGCACCAACTTGCTCTAACACGGCATTTACAGCCTCGATATTAGCCTCTTTATGCTCATCAGAGCAATCTACAATATGGAGCAATAAATCCGCCTGTCTAGTCTCTTCTAGAGTGCCTCTAAAAGCAGCCACTAAATCATGAGGTAAGTGTCTTATAAAACCTACAGTATCTGCAAACACAGCTTTACCAATAACTGGTATTTGGATGGTTCGCAAGGTAGGATCTAGTGTTGCAAATAGCTGATTAGCTGCATACACGTCTGCTTTAGTTAAAAGATTAAATAAGGTAGACTTACCTGCGTTAGTGTAACCTACAAAAGAAACTACAGGAACAGAGTTCTTCTTGCGCTTACTGCGGTTTTGCTCGCGACGAGACGCTACTACCTCAAGATCTTTTTTGATAGCACTTATTCTTTCGCGCAACGCACGTCTGTCTAACTCAATCTGAGTTTCACCAGGACCACCACGTAAACCAAAACCACCTTTTTGTCTTTCAAGGTGAGTCCAGCCACGCACTAGTCTTGCTTGTTCATACTGTAATTGAGCAAGTTCAACTTGAAGTTTTCCTTCGTAAGTTCTAGCTCTTTGAGCAAAGATTGTAAGAATAAGGGCTACTCTATCCATTACTCTTACGCCAAAGGCTTTTTCAAGGTTACGCTCTTGAGCTGGGGTTAACTTGTTGTTGAAGATTACAGTTTGTACGTCATAAGCTTTTACAGCATCGGCAACTTCTACTACTTTGCCAGAGCCTATAAAAGTACTCGGATCGAGGGTTTCGCGTTTACAGCAAACACAATAAGCTACCTCTCCTCCGCCTGATTCTGCTAGGAGTTGTAGCTCTTTTAAGTCTTCTTGTGATTGTAGCTGAGGTAACTCAACATGCACTAAAAGCGTTGAGCCTAAAGACTCAAACTCTGATGATGGCATTAGTTTATTATCTCAAACTCACTGATTATTCTGCGGCAGCAGGTGTTGCTTCTTGTTGCTCTTCAGTTTCTTCTGTTGGAATTGTTACAGCACGTGCTGGAACAATAGTAGAAATTGCATGCTTATAAACCATCTGACTTACTTGGTTCTTTAACAATACAACGAACTGATCAAAAGACTCAATCTGACCTTGTAACTTAATACCATTTACAAGATAAATTGATACAACAATATGCTCCTTACGTAAAGCATTTAAAAACGGATCTTGAAGTGACTGAAGCTTAGCCATGATACTGTCCTTAATTATCGTTATTTTATGTGGACTGCCTTATGTAAATTTTCCTCTTTCTTTATGAAGGCTTTTTTTACATATACAAAAAACAAATCTCTACAAAAATGTTTCCTATTAATTGGAAACAAAACTATTTTAGCAACATTTTTGACTAATTGTCCAAAATTCTACAAATATTGCGCTTCTTTTGCGCAAAATTAGCAGGATTACTTCAGCTTAATCTAACCTAGGTGCTGAAGTTTGTTTTTCAATGTTCTTTTTAATTTCTTCTACAGCTTCATTTAAGCCTAAAGTAACTGGTACGTGACCTGAATAGATCTCGTGTAGTTTCTCGGCATAAGGGATCCAAACTTCTCTTGTAGCAGGATCTGATGGCATTAACTGAGCATTGTGACTTTCAACAATGAAGGCTTTAGCAAATTCATTATTTCTAATTGCATCCTCATTTAAAGCTTCTGTGGTTGCAGGCAATTCATATGTAATATTAAATCTATCCTCAGCATACTTGTCTTGAGTTGCAAATTTGGCAAATTTTAAAGCTAACTCGTACTTATTAGTCCAACGCGAAATTACATAACCACGAATACCTAAAAATGGGCGCATTTTAAAGCCATTTGGTAAAAACGGTAAGGTAGTAATTCCCACTTTAAGATTGGATTTTAAAACATCAGCTAAATCCCAAGTACCTAATATAGCTGCACAGGCTTTTTGCTTGATAAAGAGATCTTTAACAGAATTTAAAGCGCCCCTTCCTTCAATACCTGATGGGAAAAGATCTTCATCATAGAAAGTCTTTAATAACTTAATTGCCTCCACTGCGCCTTTGTTATTTAAACCAATGTCGGAAGTATCATAGTAAAATTCATTACCACCTTTTGGAACGCCAGTCTTAGCAAAGATGTAAGCGCCATATGGTTTTAGTACTGGATAGGCATAATAGAGATCATCAAATTTTGCAAGTAAACCATATTGATCTAATTTCTTAGATTCCACTGAGAAATCAAAATATGCTTGTAAGGTTCTAAGTGGTTTTGGTAAAAATTTTTTATTGTAGAAAACAGCAACGGTTTCAATGCACTTTGGCACCATGTAGTTTTCATAACGATAGCTTGCAGCCTCTAGTGCTTTATTAAGATAAATTGAACGCTCTTTTGGAGTGTAGTAAACAGGGCTTATCATGCCTTGTGCTACAGCAGAGCCTAGTAAATCTGAAGGTAATAAAAATAAATCAGGACCAGTGCCAGCAGGACCATCTAATCTCAATCTTTCTAGTGCATAAATATATCTAAACTCAATAATCTTTACTTTTACACCAGTAAGACTAGTAAAGTCCTCTGCTGCCCTTTTAAGACCAATGCCTTTATCGGTATCTTCCCAAACTACTAACTCTTGGCAAAAGGCTTTGCTTGAAAGGAATACAAATGCAAATATAAATATCAGTATGCTTTTAAAAAATGACATGCTCTCACACCAGCGTATTTTTTTTCGTGAGAGTATACTGAAATTAGCCTTGATTTATTGTTGCAAGGCTAACATTTGCAATTTTTACTTTGGACTTATCTCACAAAATAAAAAAAATATTTACAAGTAAGAGCTTGGAATATCTGGCATAGCTCCACTTTGAGTGCATACATATGCAGCATATTTCACAGCTTTTTGATGAGCACTTGTCAAACTCTCTCCTTGCATAAGTTTACTTACTATAGTTGCTGTAAAAGAATCTCCAGCACCTACAGTGTCGACTACTTTTACTTTTTGGGTAGGCAAAGTTGAAACTTCATCATTTAGATAAACCGTACTTTGAACAGAGCCTTCTGTAAAGATAAAGCAATCAATGCCTAAGGATTGAAGATAGGTGTAAAACTCTTTACTAGTATTACCTTTAACACCTAGTAAGTTACAAAGAATTGGTAATTCGTCTTCATTGCATTTAAAGATATTAGTTCTTTGTAAAGAGGAGAGAATTACCTCCTTTGAATAAAAGTTAGCTCTTAAATTTACATCAAATACCTTGATAGCATCTTGAGACAAAGTATCTAGCACTTTCATAATAGTTTGGTGAGAAACATTATTTCTTTGTGCTAATGAGCCAAAACACACCATATCCAGTTTATGAGCAATTTCATTAAGATCATCTGTAAAATGGATGTTATCAAAGGCTGTATTTTCATCAAAATTATATGAAGGAACTCCATTACAGTCCACTTTAATATGTACACATCCTGTAGCTTTATTGCTTTCTATAAGCAAAGCAGGAAGAAATCGATTTGCAAGTAAATTTCTCGCTTTAAAACCTAATTCGTCTTTTCCCACAGAACTAATCGTTATGGCATCTAAGCCATTTTGTTTACAGTGGTAAGCAAAATTGGCAGGAGCACCGCCTATTTTTGGACCAGACTCAAAAACATCAAATAAAACTTCACCGAGACCTGCACATTTTATTGATTTTTGTTTAAATTTATCGAAATTTAACATAATAATCACCTTAATTTGATCCAAGATTACAAGTTGAGGCTCTTGGTAAAAACATTGGTTTTAAAGCTTGACGTACTACCTTTGAAGTTTTTCCTTCTATCTTATCAAGCAAAATTTGACAGGCATTTCTGCCTATTTCCTCGATAGGTTGAACAATTACGCTAATGGGTGTAGGAAAGAAACGACACCAATGATTATCACCATAGGAAATTACCGACATACCGCTTCCTAAAGAGATCTTTTGCAAATTTAGCGCATATAAAATGCCTGACGTAATTGCATTATTAGCTCCTATAATAGCTGTTGGGCGAGCGAAGTTTTTGCGAATGCACAAATTATTACAAGCTTCAAAACTTCCCATATACAGTTCATCATAAGTCTGTCCTTTAATCTCAATTACTTCTATGTTTTTGTCTGCTTTTAAAGCACCTTCCACACGTTGTTTAAAAGTAAATACGCTACTGCTACCAGAAATTACAGCTATCTTTTGATGACCTAATTTATGCAGATACTCTACAGCTTGCTCCATTCCATATTGGTTGTCTTCAGTTACACAATCACAATTGATACCTTCAAGAGCTCTGTCCACACAAACAATTGGTGTTGACTTATAGCAATTATTTAAAGTTTGTGAGAATTTCTGCGTTGGAACCACAATGAGCCCCGATAAATTAAGCGCAGACCACTGTTTTAACAGTTTTGTTTCTATCGATGAATTTTCATAATGAGAGCCAACAATGGCAGAATAGTTATTCTCATCTAAAAAGTCATAAATGGCCTTAACAATTTTATTTGCAAAGGTAGTACTTAAATCAGCAACAATCACGCCAATTAAAGAGTTTTTCTCAGGGATATTAGCTATAGCGCAGTTGTCCCTTAATTGCTTTAAATATCCAAGTTTCATAGCTGCTTGTAAAACTTTGTCGCGAGTCTCTAGGGAGACTAGTTGTGGCTTTTTTAATGCCCTTGAAACTGTCGAGGGAGCTATATTTAACTGTTCAGCTATCTTGCAAATTGTTGTTGCCATAAGCCAAAAATTCCAAATAAAACAAATTTATGCACTAGATTGCAAAAAAAATTATAGTGAAATTTATTTTTTGCAAAAGCCCTAGTTTTTAATTATTCGACAATTATAAAAATTCTTTATGCAAAATTTTGCATACACTAAATAAAAACCATCACTTCATTTTTTTAGTTAATTATCTAATAAATAAACATTTTTATTCTTTACAAATACACGCATAGTTTTAACAAACAAATTTATGCAAAATTTTGCAAAGATTTTTGTGAGTATTTTAAGCGTATAAACATAAACGTTATGAAAAGATATAAATATAAAAACATAAATCTATACAACAGGATGTATTTATGAATAAAAAATTATTTTTTTGGGCTATTACGTCAGCCTTAGCAGGCTTTCTCTTCGGTTTTGACACAGTCGTAATCTCTGGAGCTGAAAGTAAAATTCAACAATTGTGGTCACTAAGTGGCTCTGCCCATGGACTTGCTATATCAGCAGCTTTATGGGGTACTGTTTTAGGAGCTCTTTTTGGAAGTTACCCAACTGCAAAATTTGGACGAAAATTAACTCTGTTATTTAATGGTGTGCTTTTCTTAGTTGGAGCATTAGGATCTGCTGTTGCTTGGGATGTTTACTCCTTCTTTATCTTTAGATTTATAGGTGGTATCGGCATTGGTATTTCAACCATTGCAGCGCCTCTATTCATTGCAGAAATATCACCTGCATCTGATAGAGGTAAGCTTACAGGCTTATTCCAATTTAATATCGTTTTAGGTATTTTAATGGCTTTCTTGTCTAATTTTATTATCTTAG
>SAMEA3663084__coassemble_367_pt1 | contig 15743 bp, 12 predicted proteins | sample SAMEA3663084__metabat2_high_PE_002 | metagenome-assembled genome bin SAMEA3663084 (sample SAMEA3663084) | pig gut metagenome | biome: pig gut; feature: pig-associated habitat; material: faeces | place: France | collected 2012 | reverse complement strand
AATTTTAGGTAGAATATGCATAAATATAGGTGGTTGTAGTATGCATGGTTTAAAAAATTTTTCTTTATCAATAGTGCTGTCAGCACTATTGTCTGTTAGTGCTCACGCGGTTGATGAAGATGGTACTTTTACTATTACCATTCAAGGACCTGAGGAAGAGCAAATTCAACAAGTTGCTCCAAGGCAGACTGCGCCACGTAGGGCAAATGTTGCCACAAATGTCCAAAGACGTCAGCCTACAAGAACTGTAGATGCAACAAATAATCCTAATAGACAAGCAAGAACTACTCCTAGGGTTGCTACAACTACCCAAAGCAACGCTACAACCACCACTGTAGCTAAGACTAGCAATATCCCTAATTTTGCTAATGATCGTCGTTATGAGGTTAAAGCAGGTGACACTATTTGGTCAGTTGCTCACCGTTATTTACCACAAGACAGATCATTTAATGAATTCCAAATTGTAGCTTCAATTTATCGTCACAATCCAAAAGCTTTTGCTAACAATAATGTAAATGCTTTACAAAAGACCACCTTAGTAATACCTGACGATAAGTTAATGGCTTTAGAGTCTGCTCAAATTGGCAGTGCCTTACTCTCAAGAGGCACTTTGCAGATGCCTGCACTTGATTATAGCTCTTTAACTAAAACTGATACTCCTAAAGTTGAGACCACCACAACTGTAACAACAACTACTACAACTCCTACAACTACCGAAACTAAAGTTGCTAAAAAAGCAGAAACACCAAAGAGTGAAGATGAAACTTTACCTGTTTATGAAGCAACTGAAACCAAGATTAAACGTCTTCAGGAAGAAGAGGCTAAAAAGGAGTTATCTCAGCTTACTCCAAATGATGATCCTAATGCCCAAAATGAAAATAAAAACGCTAAAAATAAAGAGCTTATAGATTTAACTAATAGTTCTACAGCTGTTGATGTAAAAGCCATCAATCTTATGTTAGATGAAAATAAGAAGATGGTTGAAAGCAAGCTTCGTGTCCTTGAAAATCAGTTAGCTGAAGCTTTAGAGCGCATGAAAAAATCGTCAGCTGCTACTGCTAAAACCGCAACTGATAGTGTGGCAACTTTAGCAGGACAATATGACAACATCATTGCCAAAATCCAGCAAGACCTAATCGAGATTAAAGGTAACATCAATCGTTTATCTCAAGATAATGATAGATTACGTGAAATGCTCCTTGCTAATGATGAAAAGATTGAGGATATGCAGTTGCAATTATCTCAATTCTCCATCACTGTGCCAGAATCTAGCGTGGATTTAAACAAGCCTGTTATGATGATCTTGTTTGGCGCTGGATTACTAGCTTTAGTAATGATCGTTTTATTCATTATCTTTAAGGCAAAATATCGTTCAAATCAAAGAGTATTAACAGATGACTTTGATGTGGATGATGGCTCTTACGATAGTGACGATACCTCCTTATTGTCAGACGAGAATGGCTCTGTTGAAATTGAGACTCCAACCGGCGAGGAGTATGAGGAAGAAACAGAACCAAATAAGGAAGAGCCTAAGAAAGAAGAAGCTGTAGACAATAAAGATAATAAAGATAATAAAGAAGAAACTGCAAAGACTGAAGAGTCACCTGTGGAGACCGACACTTCAACTTCTAAGGAAGAAGACTCTGTACAAAAGGCTTGGGATGAGGCTGCTAGCACCAAAGCTGAAGAGCCAAAGGCTGATAAAGCTGTTTTAGACGAGTGGTCTCAAGCTTTAGATGAACAAGAACAACAAGAAAATAAACAAGTAGACGTTTCTCGTGACGATGAAAGCGTAGCTGATGCTTGGGCAGATGCTTTAAAAGAGCAGAATAATGCTGAGAATAATGCTGAGAATAATACTGAAGAAGCTAAGAGCGCATCCTCTTCTTTAGATGATGATATGTCAGCATGGACAGAAGCTTTCAAAGAGCAAGAAGAAAGCCAAGATCATGAGCTTCCTCCTGGTGAGGCTTCTGTATCTACAGAGCAAAAGGATATGGCTGATGCTTGGGCTAAAGCTTTAGAAGAACAAGAAAAAGAAGCAAAAGAAGCTCAGGTAAGCCAGAATATAGAAACTCCTGTTGAAGACGAGAAGGTTAAAGAAAATAGTGCGGATATTCCTAAAGCTCAAACAACCTTAGATGAGCCAATAACAGAGCCTACATCAGACACACAGTCTACACAAGAGGCTGAAATTGCCAAAGCTATGGCAAATAGCAGAGAGCCTTCAGTTGATGTTGCAGAAGCTGAAGCTTCAAAAGTAGAGAGTCAAGAAACATTAGATCATGACTATCTACAAGAGCATGAGCAAGATTCAGTAAAAGTTGAAGATGTCAATGAGGATGAGCTATTAAATCAAATTAGTGGCAATGTAGATGATGCTTTAAAACAAGCTGATGAGACAGAACAAACTGCCACTACAAACACTGTAGCATCTCTTGATGACAGAACTTTAGAGCCTTCAAAAGAAGATGTTGTAGCAGAAGATAATCAAGATCACAATGAATCTTTAGCAGAAGAAGATGATATTGCTAATGCAACTTTATCTGGCGAGGAAAAAGCTCTACTAGATTCTTTAGCAAAACATCAAGAGCAAGTAGCTCAGGATGAAACCGTAGACGCTGAGTTTGAAACTGATAATGCAGCTCAAACAGCTCCTGAAAAAGAACAAGATAGTGACTCTCATAAGGTTGATCCTAAATTAGGCACTAAAGTTGATGAAGTTTTAAATGACGATTTAGATCTTGAAGATATCTTAGCTCTAAACAATGATTCTGAAGTAATTGATGCTGTGCCTGAAGAAGTACCAGTGTCTGATGCTGAAAATGCAGAGGCAGCATCAGCTATTGAAGATACAGAAGCTACACCTCAAGATAACGAAGTTGAAGCTGAACCTCAAGTTGAAGAAGCTGTAATTGATGAGCCTGTAGCTGTAGATGAAGTTGCAGCAGAGCCAAAAACAAATGAAAAAGCTTCTACACAGAATGTCACAGAAGATACTGTTGCAGAGGAGCCAACAGCTACAGAGATAGATGCTAACACTGATGATTTAGTTCAAGACAATTTAGATGAGTCATCAAACTCTGATGAGAAAACTTCAGATCAAGGCGTGGTTTCATGGGCAGTACCTAATGACGATTATGATGTAGTTCAAGCTCATAAAGAGCAAGCTCAAGCTGAAGGTACAACCACTCAATTACAAGATGATACAGTAGCTGAGGAAACTGTAACTGAATCTTCTGATACCTTAGATCAGAATGAAAATGAAGAAGAGCCTTCAGAAACTATAGTTGAGGATGAATCTGTAGCAGCTGATGTTAATACTGATGCTGATACAGAAGTTGTAGAGCCTCAAGAAGAGGTTGTTACAACTGATCCTGTAGAAACTAAAGTTGAGGAGACTCAAACAGAGCCTCAAGCTAATGTAGATGATACTGAAGCTCTAGACACTCAAACTGTTGACAGTGAGGCTGTCGCAGAAGTCGACTCAGCTGATGAGTCATCTGCTGATGATTTACGTGAGCTTGAAATTCGTTTAGGAGCCTCTCGTGCTGATTATGATCCAGGTGCTGATCAAGATCTGATGAATATGCTTGGTGGTGCAAATGAAGAGCCTGCTATAGATGAACATCACGATCTGCAAGGTGATGTAGGTTCAATGCTATCTGATGAAATAGCAAAAGCAGCTTCAAAGTCAGAACTTGAAACAGTTGATCCGCAAAACGAAGTGCTAGAACAAGTTTTTGATAAAATTGGACCAATTAGTGCTATTGATCCTAGTGAAGAGTCTGATACTATTACTTCTGAAGCTGATACTACTTTGGATAATGAACAACAAAATTCAAAAGAATATCAGTACTATGTAGATGAGTTAAATTTAGCTAGGTTGTATTTTGAAACTGGTGATACTGAGGAAGCTATCAAGATCATCGATGATGTTAAAGAAAATGCAACTGACGATCTAAAAGAAGAAGCAATAAAGATCATGCAGTCCTATGGTAACTAGTGAGCAATATTTAGGTTTAGATGATTCAAAATTAGTCAATTTCAAAGACTGTCCAAATCGCATGCAAGTGCTTAATGCAGATAGAGATGCTTTAAAAGCACTTGTCATGTTAGTTGAGGATGCTGCAACTCAAGGCTTTGAGCTTAGAGTTGCTTCTGCCTACCGTAGTTTTTACAAACAATTTAAAATCTTTGATGATAAATTCAAAGGCAAAAGACCAGTCTTAGATGAGAAGGAAGAGCCTATAGATATTTCTTTATTGTCAGATGAAGAAAAGTTTTTAAATATTATTAGGTTCTCAGCAATCCCTGGATTTTCCCGCCATCATTTTGGTACAGACTTTGATATTTATCCAATCAATTTATTGCCAGAAGGTAAGCAATTAGAGCTTACAGCAAGAGAATATGATAAAGGTAATTACTTTTATCCTTTTGGGCAATACCTCAATTTAAGAATGCAAAAATTTGGCTTTATAAGACCTTTTAATGGTAAAGGTCTCATTGCCAAAGAGCCTTGGCATATTTCCTTTAAGAAAAAAGCTGATGAGTTTTTACAGGCTTTTAATATCGATGAAGCCCTAGAATACTTAAGCTCATTTAAAGAGCCTTGGGTTAAATATGCTGTAGCTTACGCAAAAGAGCACTATAAGGAGTTACTTGTTAAACCATGACCAACAAGATATATCAAACCGTAATTTTAGGTTCAGGTCCAGCAGGCTTTACCGCTGCTATCTACGCCTGTAGAGCAGGTTTAGAGCCACTTTTAATTACAGGACAACAATTAGGTGGACAGCTTGTTACTACTCCTGAAATTAGCAATTGGCCAGGTCGCTTTGACAATCCAAATGGCTCTGATTTAATGGAAACCTTAGAAAAGCATGCCTCAACTTTAGGTACACAGTTTCTCTATGAGTATATAGTCGAAGTGGATTTAAAAGGGGATATCAAAACTCTTACCACAGCCTCTGGTCAAGTTATTCAAACTAAAACTTTAATTATCTGTACTGGTGCTAATGCTAAATATTTAGGTATTGAGTCAGAAACTCAATATAAAGGTAAAGGAGTATCTGCTTGTGCTACTTGTGACGGTTTCTTTTTTAGACAAAAGAAAGTTGCTGTAGTAGGTGGTGGTTCTGCTGCCTTTATTGAGGCTTTATATCTAGCTAATATCTGCAGTAAAGTATATCTTGTGCACCGCCGTGATTCTTTTAGAGCAGAAACAGCTTTAGTCAAAAGATTAACAGAATTACAAAAAGACGGTAAAGTTGAATTTATCTTAAACGCTAATGTTAATGAAATCTTAGGTGATGGTAACAAAGTTACTGGTATGGTTGTAATCAATCAAACTGGTCGTCATGAGATTGAATTAGATGGTGTCTTTGTGGCTATTGGGCATACTGCTAATACTCAGATCTTTGAAGGCATACTAGAGCTTGAAAAAGGTGGTATTATCAAGACAGGCTTTGGTTTTAAAACTCAAACCTCAGTACCTGGAGTTTTTGCAGATGGCGACTGTGCTGACGGTGAATATCGTCAAGCTATTACCTCTGCAGGAACTGGTTGTATGGCTGCACTAGATGCAGAGCATTATCTTCAAGAAAAACTATGATACAAGATTTAGGCAATAGCGTTTTTAATAATCAGTTTGCAAATAGAAGGGAAGCAAAAGCAGACGATTTTGTATTTGCTTTCAATTTACACAAAGAAGTTCTCATAAAAGAAGTAGTGACAGACAATGATCCTGTCATCTTACCTAAAGCTAAGCTGTTTGAGAAAACAAGTTTAATCTACTTGTTTTCAATTGATGATAAAGCTTACTTTTTATCACAAGAGGCAAAGCTGTTGCCAGGCTTTGCCTATAAATCTGTACAAATTCTAAGAAAAGATAACCCTCGTGTTACAAGTTTTGCTCTTGCTACCGCTTTTCATTTATTTACTTGGTATCAAAAGACTCAGTATTGTGGTGCTTGTGCAAGCAAGTTAGTTCCTTCCACTCAAGAAAGAGCCATGATTTGCCCTCATTGCGGTCAGATTTATTATCCAACCATAGCTCCTGCTATCATTGTTGCAATAACAGACGGTGATAAAGTTGTGGTAACTACTTACAAAGATAGAGTATATAGGGGAGTTGCCCTTATTGCTGGATTCTGTGAAATCGGTGAGAGTGCCGAAGCTACCGCTAAACGAGAAGCTTTTGAGGAAGTTGGTTTAAAAATCAAAGATCTTAAATACTTTGGCTCTCAACCTTGGGGACTTGATAGCAATCTTTTGGTTGGCTACATGGCTACAGTTGATGGCGATACAACCATCAAACGTGATGAGAATGAATTAGCTCAAGCTCAATGGATGAGCCGTGATGAGCTCGCCCCAATAGAATCTGATATTTCCCTTACTAAAACCATGCTTAAGTACTTCAAAGAGCATGGTAATGATCTTTAAATTTGCTTTTAACTCTTTTCTTCCACACTAAGATTGGCTCTTAGTGTGCAAGAAAGTGTGCAAGAAAGTGTGTATGTTAAACCTAACTGTTAGGAAAAAACAAAGTGCTTAGTTCTCTAAAAATCTCTTTTTGAGAAGGTAAAATCTTAAGCAATACTCTCAACTATTCACGTCTAGAAAAGAATATGGCACAACAATACAATAAGCATTATGAATGATCCTCTGTTAATCAGACATTATGTAAGCTCTGATTGCACCTACCTAGCTTCATTGTTTTATGAAACTGTTCATACAGTAAATGCTAAAGACTATTCAAAAGAGCAATTAGCTGCTTGGGCGCCTTCAATTCCTAATCTTACTCTTTGGAATAAGTCTTTTCTTGAGCATAAAACTTTAGTTGCAATAAAGCACGATATGGTGGTTGGTTTTGGAGATATTGACTCTTTTGGCTACTTAGATAGATTGTTTGTGCACAAGGATTATCAAAGGCAAGGAATTGCCTCTTTGTTATGCGATAAGTTAGAAGAAAACTATCAAAAAGTAACCACTCACGCTTCAATTACAGCTAAACCTTTCTTTCAAAGTCGAGGCTATGTACTTGTAAAAGAGCAACAAGTAGTACGCGACAATATTTCTTTAACGAATTTTTTAATGGAAAAGACATTTCAACTTTTGGAGATAGCTATGAAAAAAATCATTGAAAATAAAATTAAATGCAAAAAATGTGGAGAAATCATAGAGAGTACATATCGACATGATTTTAAATTCTGCAAATGCGGATCTTGCGCTGTGGATGGAGGTAAAGATTATTTAAAGCGTATAGGTGATCCTAATAATTATGAAGAGCTCAGTATATGTGAAAAAGTGGATGATAAATAAAAACATCAAATAAAAAAAACATACCATAAGAAAAGTGGAGTCTTCATAAAATGACTACATGATTTTAAACATAATTAGATTGAAACTGTAATTTAGAAGTATCAAAATTATATCTGTAAAAACGCAAGAGCTCTTGCGTTTCCACAACGGTTTTTTAACAAATACTTTGTCAGAAGTTTAATTATACTTAGTAAAGAAGATAAAAATGAAAAAACTACAATTAGCAGCCTTAACCATTGGCGCAACTTTATTCTTAACTGCCTGCGGTGGTCCAAAAATTGATGCTTCCTCAGAAGAAGCCTTTAATCAAAGTGCTCAGAAGATAGAAGAATCTATAAGTGATGATGATCAAAAATTAGAATTCTTAGAGGCTTTGTCCTTCTATTCATCAGGAGAAGGCAACTTTGATGTAGCTGACGACGATAAGAACTTTTTAGATAATATCAAAGCTGTAGATGGTCTAGATGCTTCAGATATTATCTCTAACTACAATAAGGATAAAAAGAAAGCTAAAGAGATTAGAGAAATTAAAGATGACTACAACAAGGCTGAAATTGAAGCTGATAAGTTATCAAAAAACTTTGAGTTTGACAAAGCTGAAGCAAAAGTAAAAGACTTTGCAAAGCACAAATTCTTAAACAAGAAAGTTGAAAAGTATGTAGCAGATCTTGCAACTAAAAAAGCAGATCATGAGCTTGCTTTAAAGTACGTATCTAAGGTTGAAATCTCAGATTTTAAGGCTAAAAAAGAAGAAGGCTTTACAGGTACTATGTACCCAGCTGTTTACTTTAAGCTAAAAAATCTTGGTGATAAGTCATTAGATAAAGTCACTGTAAGAGTTCATTACTTAGATGATAATGGTAAAGAGCTTTTATTTGATGATTTCACTATTGTAGATGCTAAAAAGGATTATGGCGATGCAACATCTCCTTTAAAGCCAGGCTATGTTCAAACTCCAAAAAATAATTCTTTTGAAAGAGGCTCTGCAATCAGCGACGATTGGAAAGAGACTAATGTTAAATACGAAGTTGTAAATGTAGAATTTAGCAAGACAACAGAGTCTACATTATCAGCTGAAGAAAAAGCTTATCTTCCAAATATCGAAGTAACCAACTTCTTTACTGCAAGAAAGAAAATTTTTAGCAAGGAGAAGATTGTTACCCAATTTGGTATTAAGAACAATGGTGACAAAGCTCTAGATAAAGTTGCACTTACTGTTTATTTCTTGGATGCTGAGGACAAGCCAATCTATGAGGAGACTTATGCTTTGGTAAATTCAGATGGTATAGTTTCTTTTGGCGAAACCTTAAAGCCAGGTCAAACAAAAGAGTTAAAAGGCAATCATTTCTACGAGTTAGATAAAGATCTTCCAGAGTGGAAAGACGGTAACGCTAAATTTGAAATTACTGAAATTACGTTTGATAAGTAGTTTGCAAACTCAAGCTAAGATCGGATTATAAGATGGATAAGGTATTTTTTGCGAAATTACACGAGCTCTTTTTAGAATTCGGTCTTGGCAAAAAGATGGTGTTGTCAACTTGTGTAAATAATCAAGTCTCCTCAAGAATGATGAGCTTGGTGCTTTTAGATGGCAAGTTCTATTTTCAGACAGATCTTAACCTTAGAAAATATCAGCAGTTAAAAAGCAATCCAAACGTTGCTTTGTGCATTGATAATCTTCAGATAGAAGGTATCTGTGAGGAGATAGGTCATCCTCTTGATAATACCGCCTTTTGTAATGCTTACGAGCGGTGCTATAAACATGCTTTTGATTCTTACACAGCTTTAAAAAACGAGAGATTATTTTTAGTTACACCAACGTACATTGAGCGTTGGGTGTATAAAGAGAAAATTCCATATCTTGAGGTTTTTAAGATAGATAAAAAAGAGTATCAGTCAATTCGATACAAAGGCGAGTAAAGCATTTTAAGCCACCTAAGTCTTACGCTTTGGTGGCTTTATCAAAAAAATTAGCAAAAGATCTTCTCTAAAGTTTTTACATAGATCTGATGTAGTTTGTCTATTGAGGCTAATTCCACAGCTTCATTTACTTTATGAATAAGATTTGATCTTGGACCAAACTCTACAACTTTAGTGCCAAGTGGAGCAATAAAGCGTCCATCAGAGGTACCACCTGCAGTTGACAATTTTGCCTTTTGACCTAAAAGATCTTCTATAGAAGCATTTAAAGCTTCTAATAATTCACCACCTTTAGTTACAAAAGGAAGACCGTTTAGCACATATCTAATCTCACACTTTAAGTTTAGAGAATTTACAAGCTCACTTACTTTATTAGCAATTTTCTCTTGAGTTAAATTGTCATTAAAACGCCAATTACACATAAAGTAACATTCACCTGGAACTACGTTTTCAGCGCCAGTGCCACATTTGATGTTAGTAATTTGAAAGCTTGATTTAGGGAAAAACTCAGAGCCTTGATCCCAAGTAGTCTCACTTAAGGTAGCCATAAGTTTGGCAGCTTTTGCTGCTGCATTATCACATCTTTGTGGATAGGCTACATGACCTTGTACTCCTAAAACTGTAATGTGGGCAGTAAGTGAACCTCTGCGTCCATTTTTAATGGTATCGCCAAAAGTGTCTACACAAGAAGGTTCTCCTACTAAGCAGTAATCAGGAATAAGGTTATGCTCTTTTAGATATTCCACTACAAAAGGTGTACCACCTTTAGCATCACCTTCCTCATTAGAGGTAAGTAAAATACCAACGCAACCTTTATGATTTGGATTAGCCTCAACAAAGCTTACTAAAGCTTCTGTCATAGCAGCATCAGAGCTTTTCATATCCTGGGAGCCACGACCTTGAAGGTAATCTGTTCCTTCAATATTTTTGATTTCAGCTCCAAATGGAGGAAAAGACCAATCTGCATCGTTACCTGGACTTACTACATCTGTATGTCCTAGGAATAAAAAGAAAGGACTGCCTGTACCATGCAGAGCTAAAAGATTTGTTGTGCCACTATCTTCTATGGTAATGCAGTTGAAGCCTAATGGATTGAGTCTTGCTTTGATTAAATCAAGACAACCTAAATCATTTGGGGTAATGGAAGGAATTTTGATTAAATTGACAGCCAATTTGGCTGTCATTGATAGATTGCTTTCTTTAAAATTAGTCATCTTCAGTTGGATATTGTAAGAATAGTTTACGCTCTAAACGTAAGAACTTGTAAGCAGTCTTGCTTTCTTCTTCTACTTTAAGCGCATCAAAACGACCATAACGAACATCACAAAGTAGTTTTAAATCAGACTCAGTTAAAGTCTTAGAAGCATCTAAGTACTGACCTAAGAATTGATTTGCAAGTAGCTTATCCCAAGGATATACAGTTGAGATAGAGCGTAAGGTAAACATAGATAGTAAATCTAAAGAGATTAAGCACTTTTTCTCAAGTAAATCTAAGAACTCTTTATAGTTATCTGAGTTACCTGCAAAATCATAAAAATCTAATACAGAGCTTACAGCACCATCTTGATAAACTAAAGATGCTTTGTTGTTGTCATGAATGTTTACAAAAATAGGTTTGATCTCTGCTTGAGCTGCACTCTTATTGATTAAATCCTTCATCTTATCAGAGCAGATGATAATAGGCTCTTTGCTCATTAAAGATAAAATGTCGGTTACATTGTCCATACCATTAGCTTCTTCTGTGTCTGGCACTCTTACACATAAGGTTGCTAAAACCTCAGTTACAGGTGGACGAATAACTTTATGTGCATCAGGTGGACATTCTGGATGATAGCGCTCTGGCATTGACATGTTGGATCTCCTTTTTAGTTAAAAAGTTTTAAATCTACATGATTGTACCATAAAAGCAAAAATCTTAATCCTATAGTTAGGTAGGTTTTAAAGAAAAGTTGTTGCTGATTTTAATGGTAAGTTTGGATATTCTATAAGTACAAAGGAGTCTATAAGGATCACGATATGGCATATATCAAAAGAGATTTTGAACAAGTAGTATCACAACTTACACAAGAATATCCTGTGATTTTAATAACAGGACCAAGTCAAGTTGGTAAAACGACTATGCTTCAAAACTTGATGCAGGGAAGTAAAAGAGCTTATGTCTCTTTAGAAGATTATGAAGCTCGCTATCTAGCAAAGACTGATCCTGAACTATTTTTGCAAATCCATAAATCTCCGATTTTTATTGACGAGGTGCAGTATGCACCTGAGCTATTTACCTATATTAAGATGATTGTTGATAAAGAACATGAACCAGGTGCTTTTTGGCTTACAAGTTCGCATATATTTGAGGCTATAAAAGGTGAGATAAAGTCGCTTGCAGGACGTGTTGCGATCCTTTCACTTTCACCTTTATCCCAAAGCGAAATTTACGGCGTAGGTGGTGCTACAGCAAAAGAATTTTCATTAGAATTCTCTCAATTAGTAGAGCGTTCTGAGCATAGAATTCCAGTAGATACTTTAGGCATCTTTGAGAGGATTTTTAAAGGCGCAATGCCTGCAGTTAACAATGGTAGCTATGGTGATAATCAAGCGTTTTATAGTAGGTATGTATCTTCAATTATAGATACAAAAGTAAGAGGATTATTAGGAACTTTTGATGAACTAAAATTCTTTAAGTTTTTGACTATTGTTGCTACAAGAACTTCGCAACTGATTAGCGTTAATGATATTGCAAAAGAGGCTGAAATTCACCACTCACACGCTAAAAATTGGCTTTCGATCTTAGAGACTTTAGGTATTATTTTTTACCTGCAACCATACTCTAATAGTTCCTTAAAAAGAGCAATAAAAACACCAAAATTATATTTCTATGATACAGGTCTTGTTTGCTATCTCACAAAGTGGTCAAGTGCAAAGACTTTAGAGTGCGGTGTGTTTAATGGTGCGATACTTGAAAATTATGTGGTATCAGAAATAAAAAAATCCTTTTCAAACTGTGCAAAAACAGCCTATCTCTATTACTACAGAGATAAAGATAGTAAAGAAATTGATTTGTTAATTGAGCATGATGGAGTAATAAATCCAATAGAGATAAAGAAAACCTCAAATCCATCAAGTGCTCTTACTAAAGTTTTTTCTGTTTTAGATAAATCATCAACACCTCGTTCAACTGGTGCTGTAATATGCATGAAACCAAAATTAGATGCTATAGATAGACAAAATTACGTAGTGCCAATTTGGTGTATATAAGCTAAAGTCTGCTTTTTACCCAAATTTTAGCTATTTGTGCACATAAGACCGATAAATTCTATACAAATTTCAGAAAGATAATGTAAAATAAGGGCATTAGTATTATTTTTTATAAGGAGTTTCTTGTGGAAACCCAAAACAACAATGAAGCTGCAAAAACAGAGAACGAAGTAGCTTCAAAAAATAGCGAAGTTAAAGCAGACAAGAATGTTCATTTTGAACATGTAAAAGAGACTTTAGAGCTTTTATATAAGACCTTTCCAAAAGCTTTTGTAAAAGACGGTGAAGTAAAGCCATTAAAGATTGGTATCTTTGATGATTTAAAAGAGCGTATTGCTTCAGTTGAAGGTTTATCAATTACTAAAGTACGTGCAGCTTTACGTATGTATACAGCACGCTTAAAGTATTTGTATAGCGTAAAAGAAAGTGTTGCAAGAATTGATCTTGATGGTAATGCAACTGAAGATCTAGTAAATGCTCAACACGAAAGTTATGCAAAAGAGCGTATTGCAGAGATTAACGCTAAGCGTAAGCCTCAAAAGCCAAAAAATAACACTGGCAAGAAAAACTTTGTAAAGAAGCCTTTCAATGGTAACAAGCCACAAGCAAAGAAGCCTTTCAAGATTGAAGGCGACAAAGCAAATGTTGAAGATTTAAAACAGGGTACAGAAGTATTAGTTTTAAGTTCAGAGCAACATTGTGTGCGTGGTGTAGTAGCTCAAGATGCTGCTAAGGATACTGTATATGTAACCTTAAAATCAGGTCTTACAGTAAATCTTCCATTACAAAGAGTATTGCTTCCTAAAAAAGCGAAATAGGCTTTAAAATTGAATAAGTTTATTAAAGTTACAATAGCTTGCGCCCTTGCAAGCTATTGTTTAACTTCTCAGGCTAAATTGAGCATACCTAGTGCTGATGCTATGCCAAATTTAGCTCCTGAGGACCGACATGAAGTTGCTTGCTCTAGAATTTACAATTACTTCACTAGAGCCCATTACAAGATCATTGATGTAGACGATAAGTTTGCTTTGAATGTGTTAGATAGACTTATGTCTTTTCTTGATTACAACCATTCTTTGTATACTCAAGCTCAAGTTGATGATATTTACGCTCATACTAAGAGCACCATTAACAGTGTTAAAAAGTGCGAGCTTAACTATCCATATCAAGTCTACAATCAAAACATCAAGTTACGTTATCAAAAGTATTCTTTCTTACTAGAGAAGTTAAAGCAGGAAATCGATTTAAATAGCGACGATAAAATCGAAATCGATAGAACCAAATCTGCTTTTGCTAAAGATGAGACAGAGCTTAAGGATTTGTGGTATCGTGAACTTAAGAACGACTACCAAATTCAATTATTAAACGGCAAAACCAAAGAGAAAGCTTTAAAACGACTTGAAAATCGTTATATTGCTGGTATGAACCGTTTAGCTCAAATCTCTTCAGAGGACGTATTCTCTGTATTTGAAAATGCTTTTGCCACCGCAATTGATCCTCACACTAATTACTTTGGTCCTGTAGAGTCAGAGAACTTTAATGATGATATGAACTTATCATTAGAGGGTATTGGTGCAGTGTTATCTCAAGAAGATGAGTACACTGTAATTCAATCTATTCTTCCAGGATCTCCTGCAGAGAAGACTAAGAAGTTAAAACCAAAAGATAAGATCATAGGTGTACGTCAAAAGGGCGGCGCTAATGAGGATATTATCGGCTGGAGACTTACTGAAGTTGTAAAAAAGATTAAAGGCAAGAAAGGTACCTCTGTTACTCTCGAAATTGAGCGTGATGAAGGTGCTAGTGCTAAGACCTTTAATGTAGAGATTGTCCGCGACAAGATTAGACTTCAGGATAAGGAAGCAAAGTCAAAAGTTTATACCGCTTTTGATGGCAAAAAGATTGGCGTGATCACCATTTCTAGCTTCTATACAGATTTACATTTAAATGTAAAACGCGAGATCAATAAGCTAAAAGAGCAAAATGTTCAAGCTATCATTGTAGATCTTCGTAATAACGGCGGTGGACTATTACCAGAGGCTGTTTATACTACAGGCTTATTTATTAAGAAAGGTCCTGTCGTACAAGTAAGAGATGTTAATGCAAATCAAGTCCCTTATGACGATACAGATGAATCTATCGATTATAAAGGTCCTTTAGTAGTGTTAATCAACCGTCTATCAGCTTCAAGCTCTGAGATTATGGCTGCAGCTTTGCAAGATTATGGTAGAGCCATTGTTGTAGGTGATACCTCCTATGGTAAAGGTACTGTACAACAGAGCAGACCACTTACTCGCTTCTATGATTTAGATGTAGATTATGGTTCCATTCACTACACTATAGCTAAGTTCTACCGTATCAATGGTGGTTCTACACAGTTAAATGGTGTAACACCAGATATTGAGTTACCAACTTTAATTGATGTAACAGAGCTTGGTGAGAGAACAGAGCCTAACGCTTTACGTTGGGATAAGATTTATCCTGCTGAATACAATGAATTGTTAGACAATTCTCAGTTTGTATCAGTTTTAACTCACAATTATCAAGAACGTGTTAAAGATGATCCTGTATTTAATGTGATTAAATCTGAGCGTCAAAGATATTTTGAGGTTAAAAACTCTAAATACTTAACTTTAAACTTTGCACAAAGAAAAGCTAAGTTTAATGAAGACGAAAAGCGTCAATTAGAGAATACTAATATTCGTCTAAAGGCTATGCATAAGCCACCTGTAAAATCAGTAAAAGATTTACCTGACAATTTTGAGTTTGATGATCCAATCTTAAAAGCATGTGTTGATATTGCTGCAGACTATGCAAAGATGCTTAAAAATATCAACTATGAGATTGCCACCAACAATACTCCATTCTTACTTAAATATCAGGTTAAGTAATGATTTGAAGCCTGGCAATGCCAGGCTTTTTTGTAAAGGATAAAAATACTATGGAAAAACATACCTTTAAAGCTCAAAAGCGCACTGATTACAAAGCTCCTTTATTTACTGCATCCCACATTGATTTAACCTTTGAATTAGATGACGAGAAAACTTTGGTTAAATCTGTTGTTAAATACAAGCGTTTAACCGACGATTTAAAAGCACCTTTAGTCTTAGATGGTGAAGATCTAGTTTTAAACTCAGTTAAAGTTGATGGATTAGCTTGCAAGTATAAGGTTAACAAAGACAAACTTGAGATTGCTAATGTTCCTAATGAGTTTGTAGTAGAGATTGAAAACACTATCAATCCTACAGCTA
>SAMEA3663084__coassemble_298_pt1 | contig 17722 bp, 15 predicted proteins | sample SAMEA3663084__metabat2_high_PE_002 | metagenome-assembled genome bin SAMEA3663084 (sample SAMEA3663084) | pig gut metagenome | biome: pig gut; feature: pig-associated habitat; material: faeces | place: France | collected 2012 | reverse complement strand
ACAATGGAGCTTGGGAGGATTGGATCTTATTCATCTTAAGAGGAATAGAAGAAACCTCTGAAGAAACAATCTTCCTTGTAAAGCAAATCGTTTCTTTAATGCAAAGTACAAAAATCAAAATGAGAGAGTGCTTAGGTAAACGCTATTCTCACGAGTTTTTGAATAATCTTTTCTTTCATCCATATACCAAGGTTGAATTTATTGTTGATGCTTTAGATGTTAACAGAAAGACTGCTTCCACCTATTTAGAGTTGTTAGTAGAAAATGGTTGTTTGGAAAAGCAAAAGCTTGGAAAGAGCAATTTCTATGTAAATAAGGAATTGTATGATTTGCTCTTTGGTTTTGGTGAACGCATTAAAAATATGCGAAAAAACGGAGATAAAATTTTATAACGTGTCCAAAAAATCGAAATTTTTGGACATGAAAAAATAACGTGTCCAAAATTTTGAAAAAATTGGACACGAGAAGTCTAAAAATTTGCAAAAACCTGCGTAATATTTATATCAAGCGTTTTTTTTTTTGAAAACTAGTTCTCATCTCTAGTTGCAATAGTACTTCGTGCCTCTTCCTGTACCTGTTTTCTTGATATAGCCTTTATCAACTAAGCTATTAAGATTTCGTATTGTTTTATCCTTGGTAAATTTGGACATCTTAGAAATTTGACTAGATGATAGTAGCTGCTGATGGCACATAAGATCCAAAATAACTTGCTCATTTTTTGTAGCTAAAGTCTTTTGAGTTAAGGTTGGTAGTACTATTTTTATCGAGTTTTCAAAAACTGTAAACTCAGGCTTAACCAAGCTGTCTTTGTAGCTATTGTTAATTCTTCTAGTGCTAAAACCAAAGTTCTCAATTAGCTTTAAACGAAAAAACACATTTGCCACTGTAGGATTACATATTGAGTTGATCTTTCCTATGGTATTGCAACCTTCAGTCGAGCTATAAGATAGTGACGAAGGATAGGTGATTTCAACTTTATCGTCAAACATAGCTATTTTAATATGAGAGTTAATATCCCAAGTTCTATGGACTAAAGCGTTAGCAACTGCTTCTCTGAAAGCTACCTCAGGAATTAAATCAACAGTTTTACGTTCAAAGGATTCAATGACATCATACTGGTAGTATTTCTTGAATAGCTCAACAGTATTGTCGTACTGCTTGAGAATACACATATTGCTGTGAGTTTCTCTGTCTTTGATGATGTTAATCGACTCTCCAAATCTTGCGATATCAATTCCTGGAAATTGGTTGTGGTCGGCAAAAAGCGCAGCTGCATTATTAAAAACTCTATTTTTAGTAAAAAAACCTAAAGTTCTTAAAACAGTTTCATCACTGCCTGGCACCTCTAATTTCTCTAACATTTTTTGATTTAGATAAGAAAACTCTAGATCTTGTTTTGAAGATTCAATTTCCTCAAATAATAGGTTAGATCCTTCTAGAACTAGCCTTTTTAACTCAAAAGTGTCAACTTCAATGCTAGCTGTATCAGAACGTCTGTAGGCTTTACCTTTGTACAAATAAGGTTTGTTATCACCCTCAAGCACTTCAAGAGTGACTACCTTATTTTTATGTGTAATTGAAAGCTTAAAATTTGGTTTAGGCACAATAGTATCGTTAATGAGATTTTCAATATCAAGACAGGTTTTAACAGGATCATCAAGTCCTAAAACATTTCCATTGTCATCAATACCAAAAAGGATTGTACCTGATCCAAAGTTTGCAAAAGCACTAACTGTTTTTAAAAAGCTATTTGAAACTTGAGATTTAAATTCTAAATTTCGACTTTCTTTCATAATCAATATCCTTCATACGTTACATTGATTATAGTTACTGATATGGTGAAAATCAAACAATAAAATCTACGTTTGATTTATAAGACATTGAAATAATATTTGACTTAAATTTAACCGATTTTATTTCGTACAAATATAGATGTGTACGCAACTATATTGAGTGTAGAGTTGCAAGAATGATGTCTTTTTTGTGCAAAAATTTTCATCACCTCGTAGGTATTAAATTTTGCTAGAATTCATACACCTTAAACCTTTATGAATTACTGAATAAGAAGATCAAAAATGAATGGAATAAAAGGACTTATTGCGCTTGCCTTTGGCACCTTATCTTTAGGTGTGGCAGAGTTTGTCATGATGGGATTGTTACCATACATTGCAAAAGACTTTGATGTAAGTGTAGCAACTGCAGGACACGCAATTTCAGCTTACGCTTTTGGTGTGATGGTAGGTGCTTTAGCTTTAGCCTTCCTGCATAAATTTAAACTAAAGCACATCGTAATAGCTTTAGTTGTAGTTCAACTTGTAGGTATTGTTGCTACAAGTTTTGCCAACTCTTTTAATATCCTTTTGTTAACACGTTTTATCTCAGGTCTGCCTCACGGATGTTTCTTTGGTGTAGGCGCTATCGTCGCTCAAAGAATTGCAACTAATGGTAAAGGTAATAGTGCTGTTGCCATTATGGTGGCAGGTATGACGGTAGCTAATGTGTTTGGCGTGCCTTTAGGTACAGCTTTGGCTCACTCTGTATCTTGGAGAGTAGTGTTCTACTTACTTTTCTTCTGGGGCTTAATTGTATTATTTAGTGTCATCAAATGGCTTCCTGATACAGGAAAAATTCCACCTACTACTTTCAAAACTCAATTTAAGTTTTTAAAAACTGTAGCTCCATGGCTTGTACTACTAGCAACCTTCTTTGGTAATGGTGGTATGTTCTGCGTTCTATCATATGTAAGTCCAATGCTTACACAATTTGGCTCATTACCACTATCTTATGTATCAGCAGTGATGGTTGGTATTGGTCTTTCCATGGTCTTTGGCAACTTAATCTCAGGACATTTAGCCGATAAGTTGCGTTCAGGTAAAGTCTTTATGTACTTTCATATCATGGGCGTTGTCACCATGATTTTAATGGCTGCAATTGGCTTTATCACTCCTATAGGTGTGGTTTTAGCCTGTCTTATAGGTTTATGTTTATTTGCTGTAGGTACTCCTCAGCAAGTATCAATTCTACATACAGCTATAGGTGGACCTTTAATTGGCTCTGCCATGATCCAAGTTGCTTTCAATTTTGGAAATATGTTGGGAGCTTTAATTGGCGGTGTGCCATTTACCTTTAATTTAAATCTTGGGATGGTAGCTATCTTCGGTGCTCTACTAGGTATCTTAGGTGTTGTTTGCGCATACCTATACCAAAAGAAGTATGAATTAAAGTGTGTAGAAATTTATAAACAGCAACAGTTACAAACAAGCAGCAATTAGCTAAAGATTGTAATCAAAAAATTCTTATATGCTTATTTGCAATAATTAGCCTAAAAGATTGTATAATTTGCATATTTCAAATACACAAAATTATAGGATCCAATTAAATGTACATGACCACAGAACAAATACGCGATGCGTATTTGAAATTCTTTGAGGAAAACGGACACAAGATTGTTCGCTCAAGTTCACTAGTTCCATACAATGATCCTACCTTGCTATTCACCAATGCAGGTATGAATCAGTTCAAGGATATCTATTTAGGAAAAGAAAAGCGTGAATACGTAAGAGCAACTACTGCTCAAAAGTGTGTTCGTGCAGGTGGTAAGCAAAACGACTTAGATAACGTAGGTTATACCGCTCGTCACCACACTTTCTTTGAAATGCTAGGTAACTTCAGCTTCGGTGATTATTTCAAGAAAGAAGCTATTCACTATGCTTGGACTTTATTAACAGAAGTATTCAAGTTACCAAAAGAATCTTTAATGGTAACTGTATACGAAAAAGACGATGAAGCTTATGACATTTGGAATAAGCAAATCGGTCTACCTCCTGAGAAGATTGTTCGTATCGGCGACAACAAAGGTGGCTTGTACGAGTCAGATAACTTCTGGCAGATGGGTGATACAGGTCCATGTGGTCCATGCTCTGAAATCTTCTACGACCATGGTGAAGATGTTCAAGGCGGCCCTCCAGGATCACCTGATGAAGACGGTGACAGATTTATCGAAATTTGGAACATCGTGTTCATGCAGTACAACCGTAAGATTGACGGCACTTTCGAGAAACTAGCTAAGCCAATGATTGATAATGGTTTAGGTCTAGAGCGTATTGCTGCTGTATTACAAGGCGTACATTCAAACTATGAAATCGACTTGTTTGTAGCACTAGAAAAAGCTGCAGCTGAAATCTTAGGTGTAACTGATCTTCAGTCAAAATCCTTACGTGTAATTGCTGATCACATCAGATCATGCTCTTTCTTAATTGCAGACGGTGTATTACCTTCAAATGAAGGTCGTGGCTACGTATTACGTCGTATCATTCGTCGTGCTGTACGTCATGGTCGTCTATTAGGTGCTAAGGATGTATTCTTCTACAAGCTTGTAGCAAAACTTGCTGAACTAATGGGTAAGGCTTATCCAGAATTAGTAGAGCAACAAGCTTTAATTGAGAGAACCTTAAAGAAAGAAGAAGAGCAGTTCTTAAATACTCTAGATAGAGGTTTAGCTCTATTAGAGCAAGAATTAGTAAAATTAGGTGATTCAAAGACTTTCAAGGGCGATGTTGCCTTTAAGTTATACGATACCTACGGTTTCCCAGCAGATTTAACTCAAGACGTTGTTCGTGACCGTGGTTATGTTGTTGATATGGAAGGTTTTGATAAGTGCATGGCAGAGCAAAAAGCTCGTGCAAAGCAAGCTTCAACCTTCGGTATTGATTACAACAAAGAATTAAAGATCACTGAAAACACAGTATTTGAGGGCTACAACGCTTTAACTTCAGATGGCACCATCACTCATATCTTCAAAGACGGTGTAGAAGTTGATTCAATCGCAACTGATGAGAATGCAGTTATTGTTTTAGACAAGACTCCATTCTACGGCGAGATGGGCGGTCAGGTTGGTGATAAAGGTGTTATCACTATCGGTGAACATGCTCGTTTCATCGTTGAGGATACTAAGCATGTAGCTAAGGCTACTATCCATGTTGGTCGTGTAGATATCGGTCAATTTGATAAGGGTGCTAAAGTTACTGCTACTGTAGATGCTGACAATAGAGCAGAGATTGCAAAGCATCACAGTGCAACTCACTTATTAGATGCTGCTTTACATCAAGTTGTAGGTGACAGCGTAGCTCAGAAGGGTTCTTACGTTGCTCATGACAGACTACGTTTTGACTACTCACATTCACAGCCTTTAACTCCTGCTCAAAAGAAAGCAGTTACTGATTTAGTAAACGAGCAGATCCAAGCTAACTTACCTGTTGTAACTAATGTTATGGATCTTGATGAGGCTAAGAAGTCAGGCGCTATCGCTCTATTTGATGAGAAGTATGAGGAAAAGGTACGTGTAGTATCTATGGGCGACTTCTCTAAAGAATTATGCGGTGGTACTCATACAAGTGCTACAGGTAACATCGGTACTTTCGTATTACTATCTGATGAGTCTATCGCTTCAGGTATTCGTCGTATCGAAGCTTTGGTAGGTCGTGCTGCTGTAGAGTACTTAGATACTCTATATTCAGAGGTTGGTGAAGCTAAGAATTTACTAAAAGTAGGTGCTAATGGCTCCTTTGCTCAGAAGGTTGCAGCTGCATTAGATAACGTTAAAGCTTTAGAAAAAGACAATGAAGCTCTAAAAGAGAAGATTGTTGCCCTAGAGAGTGCTTCTCTAGTATCTCAAGCTCACGAAATCAAGGGTGTTAAGGTAATTAACGCTAAGATTGATAACTATGATGCTAAGGCTCTAAGAGTTGCTGTAGATAACCTAAAGGTTAGAATTCCTAGTGCAATTATCGTATTAGGCTCTGTAACTGACGGTAAAGTAACTTTAATTGCAAGTGTATCTAAAGATCTTGTAGGTAAGATTAAAGCTGGCGATTTAATTCGTGAAGTTGCTTCCTACGTTGGTGGTAAAGGCGGTGGCCGTCCTGATATGGCTCAAGCTGGTGGTACCAACCCAGAAGGCTTAGATAAAGCAATTAGTGCAGTTGATGCATTAGTAACAGAGAAGTTATAAAAAGATGTTAGTAATATCACAAAAGAAAGGTGACAAAATTCAACTTGGCAGTGGTATTACTATCAGTGTTTTAGAAGTTAAAGGCGGTAAGGTAAGACTTGGCATTGAAGCTCCTAAGGATGTGGAAATTAAGAGATTACCAACCCCTTTAAAATCTGATAAAAAAGCCTAAAACGTAATAATAACAAGGTTTGCACCTAGTTATTATTAAAAAAGTTCTTGACTTTTTTACAATAAAATCAGATACTATGCACGCTTAATTTCAGCGGATAGATGACCGAGAGGCTGAAGGTACTCCCCTGCTAAGGGAGCATACGAGTATAAAGCTTGTATCGAGGGTTCGAATCCCTCTCTATCCGCCACTTAAGTTTAAATTAAAGTTAATAAAAACTTTACATTTAAATTTATGGTGATATAATTTTGCGACAAATTTACAAATCGGATGCACTTGTAGCTCAGCTGGATAGAGTAATCGGCTACGAACCGATCGGTCAGGGGTTCGAATCCCTTCAAGTGCGCCACTCCTAATCACACTGATAAATCATCAACAAAATCAACATCATCAAAGTCTACTATAATACATTTTTAGTAATCTTATGTTTGTTGTAAGCCATGTCACCTTAATAGCATCACAATGTTATTAGAATAATAAGTACTGATTATTAAGTTTCGAGAATAAAACATGAGTCAAGAAGTTGAGCAAAGCAATAGATATAAAGAATTGCCAAGAAGCCTTGAGGCAGAGCACGACTTTTTAGGTGCCTTGATCTTAGATGGCAAGCTTCTTGAGAAAGTAAGAGAGAATTTAGGAACTTTAGAGCCTGATGAATTCTCCTCTGATAAGAACAGAATTATTTATACAGAAATACTAAATCGTGCAGCAGTAACTGAGGATTTTAATGCTACTGTTTTATCTGCAGCCCTTGAGGAAAAAGGTCTCTTAGAAAAAGCAGGTGGTATAGGTTATATCGCAGGTTTAGTAGAACAACGTGGTCCTAGCGCTGCGATTGTTGAATACGCAAAAATCATCCGTGACACTTCCCGTCGTCGTAAGCTTATTAAAGTATCTGAATATATTGAATCAATTTGCTATGCTCCAAAAGGTAAGAGCGTAGAAGAAGTTTATGATGAAGCTCAAGGCTTAATCTATGAGTTGTCAGAGTCCAGAAACGCTGAGGACTCTGGCCCTAAGCCAATGACTAAAGTAGCTTTAGATTTAATCAAAAAGATTAACGAGGATTTAGTCGCTCAAAAGAAGATGCACGGTGTGCCTACAGGCTTTACAGAGCTTGATGAGTTAACCTCAGGTTTACGTGGTGGTACTTTAAATATTATTGCAGCTCGTCCTGGTGTAGGTAAAACCTCCTTTGCGATGAATATCGTAACTAATATCGCTATGAACACTGAAGAGCACAGACCTGCTTTAGTATTCTCCCTTGAAATGCCTGCAACTGAAATTGCCATGCGTATGTTATCAAGTCTAGGTCGTGTTTCAAGTAAAGATTTAGTCTCAGGTAAAGTATCTCCTGATCAGTGGAATAACATCATTCGTAAGATTCAGTTATTAACTGATAAAGACGACAAGGGTAATGAGCGCGTTAAGTTGTATATTGACGATACTTCAGATATTGCGCTAACCCCACTAGAATTAAGATCACGTGCTAGAAAGATTGCCTCAGAAAACGGTGGCTTATCCTGCATCATGGTCGACTATATTCAGCTTATGAAGTCACAGACTAAGCTTGACAATAGAAGTCAGGAAGTTGGTGAAATCTCTCGTTCTTTAAAGCAATTGTCTAAAGAGTTAAATGTACCAATCCTAGCTTTAGCACAGCTAAACCGTGAGGTTGAAGGTCGTAAAGATCACCGCCCATTAAACTCAGACTTACGTGAATCAGGCTCTCTTGAGCAAGATGCTGACATGATTATGTTTATTCACCGTGAAGACTCTTATAAGAAAAAGAGTGAAGCTGACGGTAAAGCTATCTTAATTGTAAGTAAGAACAGAGCTGGTGCTACTGCGGATATTGAATTACAGTTCCAAGGTGAGTACACCACCTTCTATGATAAAGAGAATCCAACTCCAATGATGGATGAGGTTCCAATGATGGCTGAGACTGCATACGTTTAAGGATTTTAAATGCAATTTATAACTGCCTGCATTGATAAAAATGCTTTAATTCACAACATCAAACATATAAAGTCATTAGTACCTCAATCTAACGTTATTGCAGTAGTTAAAGCTAATGCTTATGGTCATGGTGCCTATGCAGTAGCTAATACTTTAAAAGATTATGTACAAGGCTTTGCAGTTGCAAGAATTAGCGAAGCTATGGAGCTTAGAAAAGACGGTATTACAAAACCTATTTTTCTACTTGAAGGCTTCTACAATGAAGAAGATGTAGCTTACATCTCTCGTTATGATCTCTACACAGCGGTCCATGAATTAGAGCAAATTGAAGCCATTGAAAAAGCTAATATCAAAAAGCCTATACATGTATGGTTACAAGTTGATGTAGGTATGCACCGCTTAGGCTCTCATGATGAAGCGCAAATCCTTAAGTTAAAAGCTCGTCTTGAAAAGTGCAAGAATGTGGTTCAACCAATAGGTTTATTGTCACATTTATCAGTTGCAGATACTCCATCAGAGACAGAATACAATCAAGAGCAAATAGCTTTCTTTAAAAAGATTTCTAAACACTTTACAGGCGATTTATGCCTTACTAACTCAGCAGGTATCATCTCCTGGCCAGAGTCTCACACTAAGTGGGTACGCCCAGGCATTATTCTCTATGGTATTTCCCCATATGACGATAAGACAGGTGAGGATTTAAACTTAAAGCCTGTGATGACTTTAAAGTGTCATATCCTAGCTTTACACAAAGTTAAAAAGGGCGACAAGATAGGCTATGGTGCTTATTTTGTGGCAGATAAAGACACAACTATAGGTGTGATCTCCTGTGGTTATGCTGACGGTTATCCTCGTTGTGCACCTAATGGCACTCCTGTTTTAGTAAATGGCAGAATCGTTCCAACTGCAGGTCATGTTTGCATGGATATGATGTTTGTAGATTTAGGTGAAAACTCAAAAGATAAACTAGGTGATGAGGTGATCCTTTGGGGTAAAGGTCTTCCTGTTGAGAAGATTGCTAAACTTTGTAACACCATCCCTTATGAACTAGTTTGCAAGGTAATGCCAAGAGTGGATTTTGAATTTAGTTAAGCTCTAGCTCTGATTCAACACCGGTTGTTTTAACTTAAAAGAGGTGTTTATGATTGCTATGCCATACTTTTTAACCAACGAGACTTGGTATATCAAAGTAAAAACCAAAGACGGTGTTGATTACAAGCTTACAGCTAAAGCACCTAAAGAAGCTGTAAATAGCTTTAAGCAATACAAAAGAGCATTAAAGCATTTAGAAAAGCTAGACAAAGGCTTTGTTGAAGATAGCTAATGAAATACGAGATCTAAAGAAGTCTAATCAATCTGCACTAAACAATTTTTCTATTTCTTTATTGTCATCATCAAGATGATAATTGTCAGCGAGGAATTTTTCTCCTTTGAACATTCCAAGCTTTCTTCTTATATTTTTAAGATTATTTAGACTCTCTCCTGTTGAAGTAAGATCTTTCATAAGATCTATAATCAAGTGCAATTGAGCATCTGTTAATTTAGAAATGAGTTCATAGGCTTGCAATTGCAATGTTGTCATAATGCATGCTCCATTCACAATTGAAAAACTTCAATGATAAGAGATTATTTGATGATTTGAACTGAATATTTACAAGGTAGCAGAATTGCTACCTTGTGTTTAAGTAATTAAGCTTTCTTAACAAATCTCATTGATAAGTCTAAAGCTCTAACGTTCTTAGTTAGGGCACCTACTGAAATGAAGTCCACACCAGTTTGTGCAAAACGACCAATAGTATCAATGTTTACATTGCCAGAAATCTCAAGTTGAGCTTTGTGATCGGTTTGCTTTACAGCATGGATCATCATATCGTACTCAAAGTTGTCTAGCATGATGATGTCTGCCTTAGCATCTAGTGCCTGCTGTAATTCATCAAGATTCTCAACTTCTACTTCAACTTTTAATTCAGGGTGATTTGCTCTTGCTCTTTCAATAGCTTTAGCAATACCACCACAAGCCATGATGTGATTCTCTTTGATTAAGAACATATCAAAAAGACCAATACGATGGTTTTTGCCACCACCACAAGTTACTGCATACTTTAATGCAGTACGTAAGCAAGGTAAGGTCTTTCTGGTGTCTAATAGTTTGCAATTAGTGCCTTCCATTGCTTTTACATATTTAGAAACTTCGGTTGCAACACCTGATAGAGTTTGCACGAAGTTTAAGGTGGTGCGCTCTGCTGTAAGCATAGTGCGAGAGTTTCCTTTGATATGGAATAGCTGCTCACCTGGCTCAATAGCATCACCGTCTTTTACAAACCACTGTAAGGTAACTTTGTTACCTAGTTGTTTGTAAACTTCTTCAACCCATGCCTTTCCGCAAAAAACACCAGCTTCACGAGTAATAACTGTTGCTTCATCTTCCTCATCTGCATCAATTAGCTGTGAGGTTACATCTAATTTAGGATCTAAAACACCACCTAAATCTTCTTCTAAAGCCATCTTTACTGTAGCTGTAATATCTTCTTGTAGCATATAAATACCTTAAATAATCACAAGTAATGGGCACATAATACCACAGATTAGCAAAGATGATTTTTCTTGCTTTGATTATTATTTTCTAGACAGAAAAGATAATTACAGCTTTTGAGATGATTTTAGATGCAAAAGCAATGCTGCAAATTTTGCTAAAATATGATTAGAAAAATCATTGTAATTTTGAAAATTGCTTTGCATATAGAGCGTTGTAAGGAAACTAATTAAATGAGCTACGCTGTACAAAAAGCTACAGGAAATGAGCAAAACAAATTATATGAGAAGGATACAGCCATTCACGATTGGTATAGATTTGTATTGTCTTTTCCACCTCATTTAGTTAGACAATACATTAAAGAATTCTTATTGACGGGCGATAGCCTTGTTTTCGATCCTTTCTGTGGTACAGGAACTACTTTAGTTGAAGCTAAAAAGCTTGGTGTAAAGTCTTTAGGTTTTGAAGCAAATCCTGTGATGCACATGTGTGCTTCAACTAAGGTAGATTGGAACGTTGAGATTGACTCTTTATTAGAAGAGTTAGATCACATCACAGCTTTATCTATTACCAAAATCAAAAACCATAAAGGTAAACTGTATGGTTTTTCAGAGGACAAACAAAAGCTTCTTATCAAAAATTCCATTAGTCCGCTTCCACTTCATAAAGCTTTGATCCTGCTTGAAACCATAGATGATTTTAAAAGTTCTTTTGAAAACCTTTATAAAACTGCATTTGCAAAACAAGTGGTTTTAAATTGCAGTAATTTAAAATTCAATCCAGAAGTAAGTGTAAGCAGGATTAAGAAAACAGATGCTGATGTAGTTGGTTTGTGGAAAGAACAAGTCTTAGAAATGGTAGATGATCTTAAATTTTATCAACACAACAAAGACATCTATTCAAAGGTTATCTTAGGTGATTCAAGACAAGAGCTTTCACAAATTAAAGACGACTCTATTGATGCTGTGATAACCTCTCCTCCTTATCCAAATGAGAAAGATTACACACGAGCAACGCGATTAGAGTCAGTGCTACTTGGTTTTATCAACACAAGTGAGGATTTAAGAGCAATTAAGAAAACTCTTTTAAGATCTAACTCTAAAGGTATCTATAAAGACGATGATGATCTTAAGTGGATTAAAGAGAATCAAACGGTTAATCAATTAGCAGAAGAAATTGAAAGAACTAGAATAGCACTTCACAAGACCTCTGGATTTGAAAAGCTCTACTATAAAGTTGTGCTGCAATATTTTGGTGGTATAGCAAAGCACCTAAACTCTTTAAAACCAAAATTAAAAAATGGAGCAAAATTAGCCTACATTGTAGGTGATCAGTGCTCTTTCTTTAGAATTCCGATAAGAACAGGTCATATTCTTGCAGAAATAGCCAATGCTTTAGGCTACAAAGTATTAAGAATAGATTTGTTTAGAACAAGGTTAGCTACTGCTACTAAAGAGAAAATTAATGAGGAAGTGGTGATTTTAGAGTACCAAAAGTAATATAGAATTATTCTTAACCCATTTTAGGCTACCTTTAATCTATAGATATCATCCATTTTTTAACGCGTTTACAAACATTTCTTCCTAATTTTTCTTTTTCCAAGAAAAAAATATGCCCACAAGTTGCTCAAAAGTACATATATTCTTTTCTTTTGATATAATACGAGTTTATTGTACAAATCAAGAGAAATTACTGTGTTAGAAACTATTTCAATAAAAGATCAAGTAGCTTTACTAAAAGAGCGTGCGGATACTTTAAGGGGGTATCTTTGACTTACAGTCTAAACAAGAACGTTTAGAAGAAGTTAATGGCTTATTAGAAGATCCTAAATTATGGGATGATCCTGAGAAAGCTCAGCAACTAGGTAAAGAAAGACAGTCTTTAACTAATATAGTAAATAACTTTAAGAATTTGTATCAAGGCTTAGATGATCTATTAACTCTTGATGAGATGGCTCGTGAAGAGCAAGATCCTGAGCTTGAAAAAGAAGCAAACGAAGAAGCATTACGTTTAGAACAAGCCTTAGAGCGTTTGGAAATGGAAAGAATGTTTTCAGGTCCAAATGACAATGATCCTTGCTATATGGATATCCAATCAGGATCTGGTGGCACTGAGGCTCAAGACTGGGCTGAAATGGTAATGCGTATGTATATTAAATTCGGTGAAAAGCACGGCTTTAACGTGACTGTTACTGAATTGTCAGACGGTGAAGTTGCAGGTATCAAGTCAGCAACTCTACGTTTTGAAGGTGATCATGCCTATGGTTGGTTTAGAACTGAAACAGGCGTGCACCGTTTAGTTAGAAAATCACCATTTGATTCTAACAATAGAAGACATACATCCTTCTGTTCTGCTTATGTGTACCCTGAAATTGATGACAATATTGAGATTGACATCAATCCTGCAGACTTACGCGTTGATGTGTACAGATCTTCAGGTGCAGGTGGTCAGCACGTTAATAAAACCGAATCAGCGGTGAGAATTACCCATATTCCAACTGGAATTGTAGTTTCTTGCCAAAATGAGCGTTCTCAATTCCAAAACCGTGATCAAGCTATGAAGCAATTGCGTGCAAGGTTATATACCTTAGAGCTTGAAAAACGTAAGAGCGTTCAAAAAGAAATCGAGGATAATAAGTCTGACATTGGCTGGGGTAGCCAGATTAGATCTTATGTTTTAGATGATTCTCGTATTAAAGATTTACGAACAGGCGTTGAATGCCGTGATACCCAAAAAGTATTAAACGGCGATTTAGATCAATTTATCGAAGCAAGTTTAAAGTCAGGTCTTTAAACTTATATTTTAGGAAAAATGAAAATGGCACAAGAAAACATCGGTGGTGCAGAGACTTTAAATAACGTGATGCAAGAGCGTCGCGGTAAGTTAGAGCAACTTCGCACTCAAGGTCAAGCTTATCCAAACGATTTTAGACGTGATGCTTTATCTTCAGATATTTTTAAAGCATGCGCAGATAAAGATAACGAGACCTTAGAAAAAGAGCAAAACACTTATACTATCGCAGGTCGTGTAATGACTCGTCGTATTATGGGTAAAGCTTCTTTTGCAACTCTTCAAGATATGGGCGGTCGCATTCAGATTTATGTTGCACGCGACAATTTACCTGAAGGTGTATACCAAGATGTTTTCAAAAAATTAGATTTAGGTGACATCATCGGTGTAACTGGTTTTGCTTTCAAGACTAAGACTGGTGAGTTATCACTTCACGTAAGTGCTTTACGTCTATTAGTAAAATCACTACGTCCACTTCCAGAGAAGTTCCACGGTTTAACCGATCAAGAAGCTCGTTGCCGTCAACGTTATGTAGACTTGATTGCTAACGAAGATTCACGTCGTACTTTTGAAATTCGTACTAAGATTGTTTCCTTCATTCGTAAATACATGAACGAGCATATGTTCATGGAAGTTGAAACTCCTATGATGCACGTAATTCCTGGTGGCGCTAATGCTAAACCATTTATTACTCACCACAATGCTTTAGATATGGACATGTACTTACGTATTGCTCCTGAATTATATTTAAAGCGCTTAGTTGTAGGTGGCTTTGAGCGCGTATACGAGATCAACAGAAACTTCAGAAACGAAGGTATCGATGTTCGTCATAATCCAGAATTCACTATGATGGAATTCTATATGGCATACCACGATTACCACGACTTAATCGATTTTACTGAAGATCTTTACAAGAAGATGTCTCTAGAAGTTCTAGGCACCACTAAGATCCACTACGGTAAAGAAGGTGAGCCTGGTTTAGATATCGATTTTGCTAAGCCATTTGACAGATTAACCATGAAAGAGTCTATTGTTAAATATGGCAATGGCATTACTATGGCTGATCTTGAGGATGAGAACAAAGCTCGTGACCTATGTAAGAAACACCACATTGAGTTAATGGAAGGCTGGACTTTAGGTCACTACATTACCGCTTTATTCGATGAGTTAGTAGAAGCAAATCTTCAGCAACCAACCTTTATTACCAGCTACCCAGCTGTAGTATCACCACTTGCTCGTAGAACTGATGGCGATGAGGAATTTACTGATCGTTTCGAGTTCTTCATTGGTGGTCGTGAGATTGGTAACGGCTTCTCAGAGTTAAATGATCCTGATGATCAAGCAGGTCGTTTCCGTCAACAGGCTGAAGCTAAGAAGCATGGCGATGATGAAGCTATGTATTACGATGAGGATTATATTAACGCTATGCAGTATGGTTTACCTCCAACTGCTGGTGAAGGTATCGGTATTGATAGAACAGTAATGCTATTTACAAATAGCCATACTATTCGTGATGTAATTTTATTCCCAACATTAAGACGCAACTAAAAGCGGTTTTAAAGGTAAAGATAATGCAAAAATATCATGGTTCAATGGTTGCTTTAGTAACCCCATTTAACAATGGTAAGGTTGACTTCCAAGCACTAGAGCGTATGGTTGAATTCCATATCGCAAACGGCACAACTTGCTTAGTTGTTGCAGGTACCACAGGTGAGTGTCCTACACTTTGCCCTGAGGAGCATATTGAAGTAATTAAAGCTACTGTTGAATATGCTAAAGGTAGAATCTTAGTAATGGCAGGTGCTGGCTCTAACAACCCTGTTGAAGCTATTTACTTCTCAAATGCAGCTAAAGATGCTGGTGCAGATTGCTTATTACACAATGCAGGTTACTACAACCGTCCAAATCAAGAGGGCTTATATGCTCACTTTAAGATGGTTCATGACAACACTGATCTTCCTATTTTTGTATACAACGTACCAGGCAGAACAGTAGTTAACATCAGTTCCGAGACTTTAGCAAAGATTGCTAAACTTGAAAGAGTAATCGGTGTTAAGGATGCTACAGGTAACCTAGAGCGTCCATGGCTTGAGCACAACATGATTGATAAACCATTTATTTATCTATCAGGTGAAGATTCAACCGCAGTAAGCTACAACATCGCAGGTGGTGTTGGTGTTATTTCTGTAACTGCAAACTGTGCTCCTGCACTAGTTGCTAAAGTTCAGAACTTAACTTTAGAGAAGAAGTGGGATGAAGCTGCAGCTGAGCAATACAAACTTATGAAGTTACATAAGTTAATGTTCAAAGAGCCAAGTCCAGCTCCTGCAAAATATGCAGTATCTTTACTAGGTTTATGCAAGGAAGAGTCTCGTCTTCCTATTCTTCCAATCTCTGACTCTTTACGTGCTGAAATTAAAGAGCAGATGCAGAAGTTAGAGTTAATCTAATTTATGGTAGAGCAAAACAAAGTTGAGGAGCAGGTAGCACCTGCTCCTCATGCTGAACACCGCATTAAGTCCTTTGTAGTACGTGCTGGCAGAATGACTGAAGGTCAAATCCGTGCTATTGAGGAATTAGGTCCAAAATACATGGTAGATGTGGAAGATTTAAAGCCACTTAATATCGATGAGATTTTTGGCCGTACTGGTGCTCCTTTAGTTGTTGAGATTGGTTTTGGCATGGGCGTATCTTTTGTGCAAATGGCAAAGGATGCTCCAGAATGCAATTTTTTAGGCATTGAAGTACACCCACCAGGGGTTGGCTCTGCTTTAAAGTTAATTGAGGAGAATCAATTAACTAATGTCAAAGTTATCAAATATGATGCCTTTGAAGTATTAAGCAAGTGTCTACAACCTGAAAGTGTGGATATTCTTCAGATCTTTTTCCCGGATCCTTGGCCAAAAAAGAGACATGTAAAGCGTCGTCTAATCAATGACAGTTTTGTTGATTTAGTAAGACCTTTATTCAAACATGGTGGTCAGTTCCGTATGGCTACTGATTGGGAAGATTATGCAATTCAGATGCTTGATGTGATGACTAGAGCCCAAGGCTTTAGCAATACTGCAGCAGATGGAAAGTATATCCCAAGACCAGATTGGCGTCCGCTTACTAAGTTTGAAGCTCGTGGTCAACGTTTAGGTCATGGCGTTTGGGACTTGGTATTCAAACGTGATTGATAAAAGAAAAGAAGCCTTAAAAGCTTATGTTAAAAGCATTATTTTAGACAAAGAAATAATGCTTTTGTCTTTAAATGGTGATGCAAGTTTTCGTCGTTACTTTAGAGTAGCTGACACCTCCTATATTGCAGTAGACGCCCCACCTCAAACTCAAAAAAATCAAGAATTCATTCAAATTGATGAAGCTTTAGCAAGTAGCAAGGTTAAAGTTCCTAAGATTATTGCCTATGATCTAGAGCAAGGCTTTATGCTACTTGAAGATCTTGGGGATACTACTTTTGCTAAAGTTGCCATAGGCGATAGACAAGAGTATTTCTATCAAAAAGCAATTGAGGTATTAGGTAAAATTGCCACTGTATCTTTACCTTCTTTACCAAAATTTGATGAGGCTTTTATCAAGTTTGAATTGTCTTTATTTGACACTTGGATGTTAGATAAAGCACTTAAAGTTACTCTAACTGAAAGTGAAAGAAATGATTTAAACGAAGCTTATGACTATTTAACTGCAAATTGTCTTATGCAAGAGCAGATAGCTATGCATCGAGATTATCATTCAAGAAATTTGATGGTATGTCAAAACGATGAGCTTGCAGTTATCGATTTTCAGGACATGGTAAAAGGTCCTTTGTGCTATGACTTAGCATCGATTGTCTATGATTGTTATGTAGTGCTTGATAAAGCTTTAGTTAATAACTTAACTATAAGAGCTTATGACCTATATCAAAGTAAAGGTTTTCTAAAAGATCTAAGCTATGAGAAGTTTTTAAATCAATTAAGATTAACTTCATTGCAACGCCACGTAAAAGTGCTTGGGATCTTCTGTCGTCTCTCTATAAGAGATGGCAAAGACGGTTATTTAAAGGATTTACCAAGAGTAATTAACTATGTGTTAACAGAATGTGGTGATGATCCTAAACTTTTGAAGTTAAAACAGCTAATAGAGAAATACGTAGTCGGAAAGTTTTAAATGAAAGCAATGATTTTAGCTGCAGGTCGTGGTGAGAGATTAAGACCTATTACAGATGCTTGCCCAAAACCTTTAGTCAAGGTAGGTGGCAAGGAGCTTTTAGTTTGGCATA
>SAMEA3663084__coassemble_277_pt1 | contig 18288 bp, 16 predicted proteins | sample SAMEA3663084__metabat2_high_PE_002 | metagenome-assembled genome bin SAMEA3663084 (sample SAMEA3663084) | pig gut metagenome | biome: pig gut; feature: pig-associated habitat; material: faeces | place: France | collected 2012 | reverse complement strand
ATTTATCTTTGTAAAGGGCATTTTGTGGCTTACATCCCCACAGCAAGCTGTGGGGCTTTTGCCACTGTTTTGTAACGCACCTAAGCTTGGATTTAATGACTCATCAAGTACTGTATTAAAGCCACTAAAGATAGTGGAAAATTTGCACCTTGTTATACCAGTCATAAACATAAAACGAACTGCTTTATAACGACTTTTAACTACTTGATAAAAAGAGCATAGGATAGCGCTTACTCTTTCAAATTGCTCCTTACTGTTCATAAATGTTGTAAGAGGTGCATCATACTCATCGATAAGTATTACTAACTTATTTTCGCCTACTGCATTGCAAATACCAATTAACTTTTCGCTTACTGAATCTCCTGCATTTCTATTGATTACAAGCTTATGCTTTAAAATAAACCTATCTAAAGCATTATTAAAGGATATTTTAAAAGCATCTACACTAGTACTATTCATAGAAGAAAAGTCTAAGTGCAGTACATAATACTGTTCTGTATCTTGCCATAAAGGCTCTATTTTTAAGCCTTTAAACAACTCTAATTGATTTGTAAACAGACATTTTAAAGTTGATACTAGTAAGCTTTTTCCAAAACGCCTAGGTCTTGTAAAGAGTATAGGCTGGCAGCTGTTTTGAGTTAGTTTATAAATTAGATCTGTTTTATCTACATATATTCTCTGCTCCTTTCTTAACTTTGCAAAATCACTTACACCATTAGGTAATTTGTTTAAATCTTCAAACATAATATCTCCTGTTAGCTTTTCAAAACTGAGATTTAATTTTAGCAACAATCCATTAACATTTTATTTTTTAACACTATAATGTACTCAATTTTTAATTTGAGATACCTAACATGCAAGAAAATGACAAACTAATTGCCCTTGAAGAGAAAGTGGCATGGCTTGAAGATCAACTTGAAAGCCAGGGAGCTGAATTATCACAGCTTTATGACAAGTTAGATAAGCTTGAAAGACAATTTAAGATTTTATATTCAAAAGTTGGTGATCCTTATGCTACTAGATCACAAAAGGATGAGGTTCCACCACCACATTATTAGGATTAAAAATGAAGAACTTTAAATATTTATTAGCAACTTTTACTGTAGCAGCCTCATTATGCGCCTGCTCAACTGGTGAATATGTAGTAGATTTAAAAACACCTATTACTGTTGAAAATATCAACCAAGGTACTAAAGCTGTGTGCGTTGCTGATGTTACTGATAATCGTTTATTTATTGGTAATGAAGCAAAACCAAATTTACCATCTGGTGCAATCCTATCTAAAGATTACAAAGCTAGATCTTATGCTAGACTTAAAACTTTAGGTGAACAAAGTGGTGCTTTGTTACTACCACAGAACAAGACTGTAGCAAGTTTATTTAAAGATTTACTTGAACAAGCTTTAAGAGAGTCTGGCTATCAAGTAGTGTCTGAGGTTGCTGCTGAGAATTCTAATGACGTAGCTATCATGGCAGTAGATATCAAAAAGTTTTGGACTTACGCAGGACTTGATAAGTTAAATGCAGATATCGTAAACGAAGTAGAAATTGATGTTTACGCTCAGAACAATGGCACCCAAAAGAAACTTACATTAAAGAACAAGCAAACTAAAAAAGTGCTAACCGATACTAAAGGTCAATACAAGACAACCACAGAAGCTTCCATTGCTAACATTTACCATTTAGCCTTAGAAAAGCTACCTTTAATTTTGGGTAAATAAGATCTCCATAAGAAAAGCCAAATCAAACGATTTGGCCTTTCTTTATCAATTTAGAATAAGATTTAGAATAAGAAAACGCTTATTCTCTCTCGTTTTGATCTTTTAAGTTTGCAAAGATAGTTGCAATGATAGGACCTGAAATATTGTGCCATACTGAGAAGATAGCACCAGGTACAGCAACTACAGGGTTTACAGCAGTTTTAGCAGCTAAAGACATACCTAAGGTAGCAGCAAGACCTGAGTTTTGCATACCAATTTCAATAGCTAAAGTCTTCTTTTGCTTTAACTTAAAGCCACATACTTTTGCTAATACAAAGCCTAGTGCGTAACCTATGCAATTGTGTAGTGCTACAACAACAAAGATTAGGATACCTGTGGTAGCAATCTTTTCAGCACTTACAGCAACTACAGCAGCTACAATAGCAATAATTGCAAATACACTTACTAAAGGTAGTGCAATCACTACTTTGTTAATTGTGGTTCTAAATAAGGCATTGATAATTACACCACCTACAATTGGTAAAATCACAATTTGCACGATGGAGATAAACATACCAATAGGATCAACTTCTAGCCATTGACTTGCAAATAAATAGAATAAAGCTGGAGTTACCACAGGAGCAAGCACTGTAGTACATGCGGTGATGGTTACTGATAAAGGAACATCACCTTTTCCTAAATAAGACATTACATTTGATGATGTACCACCTGGGCAACAACCTACTAGCATTACACCTGCAGCGATATCAGAAGGAAGGTTAAATGCAAGCACTAAAGTAAATGCAATAAGAGGCATTAACACGAACTGACCTAAAATACCAATTAGTACTTGTACAGGGCGTTTAAACACCTCTGAAAAGTCATTGACCGATAAGGTCAAGCCCATACCGAACATAACTACACCAAGTAACAAAGAAATATAACCTTTGATACCTAGGAAGTATTGAGGGAAGTAGAATGCTAAAACCGCAAATAAAATTACCCAAAGGGCAAAAGTTTTACTAAAAAAAGCACTTAAAAATGCTAATTTCTTCAAAAAGCCTGTCATTTATAATTCACCTTTAATTAAATATTGTATGTTCATATTAGGATTGATATTTGATTTGTCAATGTTTTTTAAATTGTCACTAAAATTGACTGTTTAAAACGAAAAAGTGGCACTTAACTTTTGGTTAAGCGCCACTTTCCAACAAAGCTTATAGCTTTAAATATTGATTACTTTTTGTAGATGTACATATCGTCAAAAGCACCCCAGGTACCTTTTTGAGCATCCACAGTAATGAAGAACTCAACTTCAGTACCATCTTTGTCAATTACGATATCTGAAACTTCAGGCTGTTTCCACTCTTTCCATTTAGTTACGTTGGTATTAGCCTCATATAACTTGCTACCAACTTTAACACCTACAACAAACTTTGAGGAATCACCTGCATCACCGCCTTGTAAGTAACCACCAGCTACATACACACCTTTATCTAATTTAACCTTTTGACTTACGATAAAGTGTAGTGGCTCATCATCCCAGAATTTTAAGCAGTTGCTACCGCTTCTTAGGTTATTAGACTCAGGGATAATACCTACAGAGTTATTCTTATCTTGGATTTCCCAACCTTCTTTTGCTTCAAAGCCTGGGTTTTGAAGGTAATTGTGAGATAATACAGTTACAGTACATTGAGCCATGTAGTTCTTGCCATCATCAGCCTTTACTACACCACGAACAATGAAGATACCTAATTTACCAGAGTTTACCTCACTAATATCTTTTTCATCCCAAACTACAGGGTATCTCTTAATGTCTGCATTGGTATAACGCACTGCAGCTTTGCTTGGAAGATTTAACTTCTTACCCTGCTCAATAACAAACTCACGAGTCATTACCTTTTCAACACTAATAGGTGCATCGTGACCTGTGTGTAAGTATTTATAGATATTTAAAGATGGTAATGGATGTCCTGAGAAGTCAAATAAAGCTTCATTATCTACAGCAGAGCCACCGTGGTATTCGCCAGCTTCTGGATCGAATTCAGCTGCAGCTTTTGAAGCCCAACCGCTACCATATTTTTCCCAGATCTTCTTATTAGCTGCGATAACTGCTTCTTTATTTTTCTTTGGTAATTCTTGTACAGGGATCCAAGCTGGCTCCCAGTAGAAAACGCCAATACCGTCGATTTCCCAAACGTTTTGTACCACTTCTCTTATAGCATTAGCTTGACCTTGTGGGGTTACAGGATATTCCATCTTGTCGTCTTTTTTGAAAGCAGATTCTGTATTTGGATGACCGTCACCGTCTTCTAAAGTGTTAACGTAAGAGGTCTCAACTACCATTACTTGCTTACCATACTTCTCTTTTACTTGCTTTAATACTGACTTCACATCAGATAACTTATGCCAGTATGGATAGTAAGAAGAAGCAAAGATATCGTAATCTACCTTGTACTTATTAAGTTCATCAGCCCAAATCATTTCTGGATTTGCAAAGTGAACAGCAACTTGAATATTATGCTTTTGCTCTTTTGCAATTTGACGAATAGCTTTTGAGCCTGCTTGATGAATCTTTGCTCTGTTAGCCCAATCTTTTTCACCTGCTAAACCATGGTTAGACTCATTACCAATCTGCACCATGTCAACTTTAGCGCCGATTGCAAATAAAGATTTTAGAGAGTCATAAGTAAACTTATAGCAAGCTTTTGCTTTTTGATCTGCGCTCATGCCTTCCCAAGCTTTTGGAGCACGTTGCTTTTTAGGATCAGCCCAGAAGTCAGAATAATGGAAATCAATTAAAACTTTTAAACCAGCATCAGTTGCAAGTTTGGCAATCTTTTTGGCAGTTTCAATATCATTATTACCACCGCCGTAGTACTCACCTTTAGCATTTTTTGGATCATTGAAAACTCTAATTCTAATATGAGTAGTACCACAATCTTTTAATTGCTTGAAAAAGCCAAGATCGTCTAGCTCATTACCTTTAAAATCGTAGTACTTAACACCACTGTTTTTCTGTGCAACATATGAAGATACATCCATACCTAAGATAAAGTCCTGTGGTAGGTTAGACACTGGCTTTACAAAAATAGGGGTGTCATTTGTATTTACAGAAGCAATTGCTGAACCAGTAAAGAACAAAGCGCTTAAAGCACCAGCTAATAATAAAGGGCGGAATTTGTAAGAGAGTTTTTGATTCATATTCGTATCACAGTCAAAGCTTGCTTTAAACTGTATCTCCTTGATTGTCAAAAGATAAAGAGTAACTGCAAGAAAGAAAATGTATATTTTACATCAATATTTTGTTTGTTTTTATACATTTTGTTTAATTTTCTTACAATTTAATTATACATAATTGATAACATTTAAACATTGTTAAATAGAATTTTTGAGATATTTATCAAATTTTGTCTTTGTTTACTTTTTAACCCTCTGTTTAAGATTTAACAAAACTAAAATACTAATTAACAACTTTACGCTTGTGATTTACCGTTTAGCGAATGCTTTTTGCTTAGTTTAGGTGTTGCCTTGTGCTATGATTAAGGTTGGCAATTATAGAAATTGCCTGTGTTTACAGAAATTTACTTACTATTGTGAGATTAGCGGTGAAAATTAAGCTTTACGACACTAACCATTTTAATTATGCAACAGAGGATGGCAGAGTCTTTTGCAGAAAACATCACAAGATATTTAGACTTTGTGATAGAAGACATCACATCGACTGTTTACAATGTTCTTACTTTTTCGGTTGCCTACAAGGCGAAGGTGTGGAATGCCGTTGGGATGATGTTGGTAATTTTGGTTTATATCGTGTTCACGATCCTGAAGATGAATTTAGAAGAGTATCGATGCTAGTTAAAAAAGGTATTCTCAAAAAAGAAGTCTAAAGATTTTTTGCACCTAGAATGCTTTTTTACTCTAGTTTCTTTGTAATTGTTATATAATGTCGATTATTTTAAATAATTGAAGTAAAAATCATGAATAAGTTTATCAAAGCCTTAATGTGCTTATTTACAGTTATTGCAACCTCTTGTACCTCACTTCCTGATAATGTTCGTAAACTAGACGTTCAAATACAGTCACTTACCATTGCTAATCAAAACAATGTAGAAGGTTTTCTTCTTGAGTATTCTGTAAAGCATACCTCCTCTGAGGCTATGCCTGTGGATATAATTAAAGTTGATATTGTGCTTAATAATAGATTAGTTGCAAGCTATGAAAATGATGATGTAGCTCCAATTCCTAATACAGTTACAAACAATTACAAATTATTTATTCCAGCAAACAAGATAAATAATGTTGCAAAGAAAAGTTTAAAAACAACCCCTATGTTACAAGTTCAAGCTAAGGCTACCCTATCTATCTTAGTTGATGACGATTTAGATTCAGGGAAAGCTCACTTTAATGTAATCAAAACTTATGAAGGAGTAATTCATGGCACAACTAACTAATGCTCAGTACCGTAAAAATTCCTTTGAGCCACGTATTGCCATTGTTCAACTTATCTTTGGAATCATTTATTCTTTTGTAACTGGCGTAGGTATCATCTTAGCTTTTGAAGTGCTAACAAAAACCGGTCAACAGCCATATTTACAATATTTCTTTGTAGTTTTATTTGCTATCTTAGCAGGCAAGAGCTTCTATATTTATGCAACTACAAAAATTGCTCAAAAGACAGGTGTATATACCACAGCTACTGTAGATAATATCGTTCCAACTCACGGTATTACTATTATCGAAGGTATGCTAAATCTACCTGACAATACTACTCTACCTATTGAAAGTAGATTTGCAGGCGAGCAAGTTGCTCACGAGCTCAAAAGATTTTTACAAGATAACAACACTAAAAAATTACCAGCTCTTTTAGTAAACAAGGATACTAATCGTCCTAAAGGACAATTCCTAGTTAAAACAAGAGCAGGTCATTTAGATGCTGATTACCTTAACTCATTAAAAGTAAACAAGTAAATTTAGGATAAGTAATAAGATGAGTCTTTCAAGTACTAAAGAGATCCTATCTGGCAAAATTGCTATAGGAGATAAAGTAACTCTAGCTGGTTGGATCCGTACCCGCCGTGATTCTAAAGCAGGTTTTTCATTTTTAGCTATCAACGACGGTTCTGGCTTTGATAATGTTCAGGTTATCGCACCAAACTCACTTAACAACTATGAAAACGAAGTATTAAAGTTAACTACAGGTTGTTCTGTTGTAGTAGATGGCACTCTAAAGGCTTCAGAAGGTCAAGGTCAAGCTTATGAAGTTTTAGCTGACAAAGTATTTGTAACAGGCTTTGTTGAAGATCCTGATACTTACCCTATGTCTGCAAAGCGCCACAGCGTTGAATACTTACGTGAGTATGCTCACTTAAGACCACGTACTAACTTAATGGGCGCTGTAATGCGTATTCGCAATACCTTAGCTTACGCAATTCACTCTTTCTTCCAGCAAAATGGTTTTATGTGGGTAGCAACTCCACTTATCACAACCTCAGACTGTGAGGGTGCAGGTGAGATGTTTACCATTACCAACTTTGATCTAAACAACGTTCCAAAGGACGATAAAGGTCAGGTTGATTTTTCAAAAGACTTCTTTGGTAAGCACGCTTTTATGACTGTATCAGGTCAATTAAATGTTGAAACTTATGCTTGTGCTTTCTCAAAGGTTTATACCTTCGGTCCAACTTTCCGTGCTGAAAACTCTAACACTACTCGTCACTTAGCTGAGTTCTGGATGGTAGAGCCTGAGATGGCCTTTACTGATCTTAACGGTTGTGCTGCTACTGCTGAGAAGATGTTAAAGTTCGTATTTAAGCGTGTTCTAGAAGAACGTGCTGACGATATGAAATTCATCGTTGAGCGTGTAGATAAAGATGCTATCAATCGTTTAGAGCACTTTGTAAACTCTGACTTTGCTCAAGTAGATTACACTGATGCTATTGAGATCTTAAAGAAAGCTGACAAGAAGTTTGAATTCCCTGTTGAATGGGGTATCGATTTACAGTCAGAGCACGAAAGATATCTTGCTGAACAACACTTTAAGGCTCCTGTAGTTGTAAAGAACTATCCAAAGGATATTAAAGCTTTCTACATGAAGCAAAACGAGGATGGTAAGACTGTAGCTGCTATGGACGTATTAGCACCAGGTATTGGTGAGATCATCGGTGGTTCACAGCGTGAAGATGATTTAACTAAGCTTGATGCAAGAATGGATGAACTTGGTCTAAATAAGGACAGCTACTGGTGGTACCGTGACCTACGTCGTTATGGTTCAGTACCTCACTCAGGCTTTGGTTTAGGCTTTGAGCGTTTAATTGTTTACATCACTGGTGTAGGCAATATTCGTGAAGCTATTCCATTCCCTCGTGCAGCTCACTCTGCAGAGTTCTAATCTTCAAGGTAAAGGCAAGGCAACTTGCCTTTACTTTTTAATTCTCAAAGCATCCTCTACTTGCAACCAAAGAAAACTTCTAAATCTCTCTATTTTTGAGCATATATTCGCACTCTTTTAAAAATCAAGCACCATTTTGGTGAATTTAATAATTTTGCCTTGCTAAAAATTTTTAATTTGATTTAAGATGTAACAAGTTTAGTTTTGACATAGGTTATTTTTATGACTTTAGCACTTAACATCCGTTCATGGTGGCGCCCTGCTTAACTGCGGGTTGTTGTGTTATGTCTGTTAAGCCCGCTTTATGCGGGTTTTTCTTTTTTATAGAGCCAAAAATTATGAAGAATATCGTTTTTAATACTAAATATTTAGAGGATGTAAGCTCCTTTTACAAAGAGTATTGCCACCAAAACAACACTATTATCTTTGAATCAGCTGAAATCGTGGATAAAAGCGGTGTGCAAAGTTTAATTGGTGTAAGTGCAGCCTTAAAAGTCACTTGTGACGATTTATTAAAGGTTACGGCTACCGCCTTAAATGAAAATGGTAACGGCTTATTAAAGCTACTTTCTGAAAAACTAAAAGTACAAATTGAAGGCAATAGTTTTTCATTGAGTTTTAACAGACCTCCAAAAGATCTTGATGAAGACTCAAGATTAAAAGCACCTAATCCTATGGATGTATTACGCGCACTACAAAAATTATTAAAACCATGTGATGGTATTTTTGTAGGTGGTGTAATTGCCTTTGACTATATCAATAACTTTGAATATATAGGCGATGTACCAAAGGGAGAAAATCCTTGCTCTGATTACGGTTTTTATGTGTTTGACTTATCAATAAGATCAAATCATCAAAAAAAGACTACTTCAGTTAATGCTTATATTTTCAATGAAGAGTCTTACAAAGATTTAGCTTTTTCAGCCCTTCAATTTAGAGACAAAATCGATGAGTTCAAGCCCCACGATTTGTACCAAATTAAAAAGGTAACACCAAAGATTGATCCTGATCTTGATGATAAAACCTTTGGTGGTATGGTACAAAAAATTAAAGATCACATTGTCGCAGGTGATGCTTTCCAGATTGTACCTTCAAGAAGTTTTAAGTATGAGTGTAAAGATCCTTTAAAGGCATACAACTATCTTAAAAGACTAAATCCATCCCCTTACATGTACTACATCAAAGATCCAAAATTTACTATCTTTGGTGCAAGTCCTGAGTTTGCTATCCGCTTTGAGGCTGATAGTCGCACAGTATCTATAAGCCCTATTGCAGGAACAAGAGCTCGTGGTTTAAATGAGGATGGTAGTGTCAATAAAGAGCTTGATTCAAGAATTGAGCTTGAACTTAGAACCGATAAAAAGGAAGTTGCTGAGCACTTAATGCTTGTTGATCTTGCCCGTAATGATTTAGCTCGTATCAGTAAAACTGGTACTCGCTATGTAGACAACATGCTACATATTGATAAATATCAAGCAGTAATGCATTTAGTCTCCGATGTGCACGGTACTTTAAAAGACGACTTAGATGGACTACAAGCTTATTTAGCTTGCATGAATATGGGTACTTTATCAGGAGCCCCTAAAATTAAAGCCCATGAGCTTATCTACAAGTACGAAGGTAAAAAGCGTGGCTCTTATGGTGGTGTCATCGCCATATTAGGTAACGATGGCTCTTTTGATTCTTGTATTGCCATTCGCTCTGTCTTTGTTAAGGATGAAACAGCTTACGTTCAAGCTGGTTGCGGTGTGGTTTTTGACTCAAATATTCAAGCAGAATGCCAAGAGACAGTTAACAAAGCTAAATCAGTTTTAAATGCACTTGCTTTAGCTTGTGAGGAATAAATATGCAAAATACTATTATTTTTATCGATAACTTTGATTCTTTTACTTACAACTTAGTAGATGAACTTAAGGTGCTTGGCAATCAAGTTATTGTTTACAGAAACGATGTTGAAGTAAGTTTAATCTCCAAAGTTTTAAAAGAGCATCAGGATAAAGGTGAAAACGTAGTGTTAATGTTATCCCCAGGTCCTAGCTACCCAACTGATGCTAACAACCTAATTGCTATCATCAAAGACAATTTAGGTAAATACCCTATGTTAGGCATTTGTTTAGGTCACCAAGCTTTAGGTTACGTTTTAGGTGGTAAAGTTGAAAAGGCTGATGAGATTGTACATGGTAAGGCTTCAATGATTGAGCACACAGGACAATACTGCTTTAAAGATCTTGAAAATCCTTTTAAGGTTGCCCGTTACCACTCTTTGGTGGTAAAAGACTTACCAAAGGATGTGGAGGTGATTGCTCACTATAAAGATCTTTGCATGGCTTTATATTCACCAAAATATAAAGTTTTAGGTTTTCAGTTCCATCCAGAGTCTATTATGACTACCTTTGGCAGAAAGCTACTTAAAAACGCTATTGACTGTATCAGCGCAAAATAAGTGAGATTACGGATTATAATAGTGCAATTTTAAACTTTTTTAACTTTAGCTATTTTCAAATATAAAAATTTGTTCTAGTATAAATTAAAAGTTTTAAGGAATAACAAATGAATACATTAGCTTTACAAATCAAATTAAATGGTCGTTGGTGGCTCCTCGTGTTATAGCGGGGATTTTGTGTTTGTAAAAACAGTTATTCATAAAAGGACCCGCTTAGTGCGGGTTTTTTTATTGTTTTTGATCTGCACTAAACGAAAAGAATTCAAAAGCAAACTTACTTGGAGAAATGAAAAATGTTACACGATTTAGTTGAAAAGTTATATGCCCATCAAGACTTATCTTTTGAAGAAACTCGTTTAGTATTCAACGATCTATTCTCAGGCAAAATTGATCCTGTAGTTTTAGGTTCAATTCTAACTGCCCTTAAGATGAACGGTTATAAAGCTGACGAAATAGGTGGTGCAGCCTCTGCCATGATTAGCGCTGCAGAGCCATTTGACAGAGATACCAAAGTAGATGTTGGTGAGATTGTAGGTACTGGTGGCGACAAACTTAAGACCATCAATATTTCAACTATCAGTGCTATCGTTTGTGCAACCTTAGGTTTACATGTAGCAAAGCATGGTAACACCGCAGTATCCTCAAAGACTGGCGCCTCAGATGTATTAACCAATCTTGGATATAACATCAACGCTGATAAAGCTACTACTAGAAATTGTCTTGAAAACGAAGGCTTTGCTTTCTTCTTTGCCCAAGCCTATCACAAGGGTATGCGCTTTGCCGGTCCCGTACGTAAAGCACTAGGTACCTCCACTATCTTTAACATCTTAGGCCCTTTAGCAAATCCTGCTCACGTAAACTACGAGCTTTTAGGCTGCTTCGATGAAAACTTACTAGATACTATGGCCAAAGCCTTAAAGTTATCAGGTGTATCTCGTGGCATGGTAATCAACGGTAACGGCATGGATGAGATTTCAATCTTTGGAAGCACCAAGGTAAGTGAGTTACATGAAGATGGCTCTATTAGCAATTACGTATTAACTAATAAGGACTTTGGTATTAAAGGTAACTACACTCAAAATGATTTAGTAGGTGGCGATCCTGAATACAACGCAAAAGTTGCTCGTACAGTTCTAGCAGGCAAAGGCACTGATGCTCACAACGCTGTGATTGCAGCTAACGTAAGCGCTATGTTGCACTTAGCTAAAGTTGAAGATGACTTTAAAAAAGGTTTTGAAATGGCAATGGAAGCAATTAAATCTGGCAAAGGTTTAGCTAAACTTGAAACCATTTCAAAATTAACCAAACAGTGCGCTTAAGGTTTTACAATGTTACAAAAAGAAGTTTTAAACTCTAAAGCTTTAAACTTTAAAGGGCTTAACCTCAAAGGTATTGAATATACCGTACTTGCAACTATCATCAATAAAAAAGTTTATGATGTTGAGAGTTTAAAGCCAAATGGTGAACGCAGTGCACCTTTGGTAAGTTTAGAAAAAGCACTTAGCAATCAAGATGGAAGAAACTTTATTTTAGAGTGCAAAAGATCATCCCCAACCTTAGGAGACTTTTGCAAAGATTTTGATTTAGACAAAATCTTAGCTTGTTATGAGAATAAAGCTAGTGCTATCTCAGTACTGTGTGAAGAGCATTTTTTTAAAGGCTCCATTGAGTTTTTAAAGTATGTAAAAGCAAGAACTACTCTTCCTGTAATTTGCAAAGACTTTATTATCTGTAAAGCACAGATTGATAATGCTTATATTGCAGGTGCTGATGCTATTTTGTTAATGCTCTCGGTATTAACTAAAGATACTTACAAAGAACTTTTAAACTACGCCCATCAAAAAGGCTTAGATGTGCTTACAGAGGTGGACACCTATGAGGATGCTATCTTTGCTAAAGAGCTTAACTTAAAGATTGTAGGTATTAACAATCGTGATTTGAGAACTTTAAAAGTTGACTTAAATAATGCTCGCACTTTAGCTAAGTTATTTTCAAAGGATACTTTAGTAGTTTCAGAATCAGGTATTCACACTCATAATGATTTATTAAGCTTGAAGGGGATCAATAACTTCTTAATTGGATCCTCTCTTACAGGCTCAGAAGACATCGAGTTTCAAGCTAATACCATGTTATATGGTACTAATAAAGTATGTGGCATTACTACAAAAGATGCCTTGCAAGCTGTTATCAACAATCATGCCGCCTTAGCTGGCTTTATCTTTTGTGAAAAATCCCCTCGCAATTTAAGCGTTGATAAAGCCAAAGAACTTTCAGCTCTTGCCCATGGCAAGATTAAGACTGTAGGCGTTTTTGTAGATGAAAGCATTGAAAAGATGGTTGCTATTGCAAAAGAGGTAGGATTAGATTTTCTGCAATTACATGGCAATGAAACAGTGCAAACTATTGAAACTCTACACAAATTATTACCACAAGTTAAAATTATTAAAGCCTTTAATATTGAAGGTCCAAAGGATTTTGAAAAGCTTCATGATTATGAAGCACTCTGTGAGTATTTTATTTTAGATTCAAAAAGCCCTGGCTCAGGAACTAGTTTTGATTGGGGGAAGATCCCCGCAAATATCAATAAAGACAAGATCTTACTCTCAGGCGGTATCGGTCTTGATAACGTAGAAAAAGCTCTTGAATATGAGTTTATAGGCCTTGATTTAAATTCAAAACTAGAAACAGTTAAAGGTATTAAAGATGTAAACAAGATAAGCCAAATCTTTAATATCATTCACAATTACTAATTATCGGAGAACACCATGACTATTTTAAACCCATTTTTTGGTAAATACGGTGGACAGTACGTTCCTGAGGTACTAATACCAGCCTTAGATGAGTTAGAAAGAACTTTCGTTGAATGCAGAGATGATCCTACCTTTAAAAAGGAATTGTCAGATCTTTTAAATAAGTATGCAGGTCGTCCAACCCCACTTACTTTATGCCGTAACATCACCAAGGGTACTAAAACTAAAATCTACCTAAAGCGTGAGGATTTATTACACGGTGGTGCTCACAAGACCAATCAAGTATTAGGTCAGGCACTACTTGCAAAACGCATGGGTAAAACTCGTATCATCGCTGAAACTGGTGCAGGTCAGCACGGTGTAGCAACTGCTTTAATTTGTGCTCTTTTAGGTTTTAAGTGCCGTATCTATATGGGTGCTACCGATACTGAAAGACAAAAGCCTAATGTATTTAGAATGAGATTGATGGGCGCTGAGGTTATTCCTGTAAAGGTAGGTGCAGCTACTTTAAAAGAAGCTTGCAACGAAGCTTTACGTGATTATGCAGCAAACTTTGAAACCACTCACTACATGATTGGTACTGCAGCAGGTCCTCACCCATTCCCAACTATTGTACGTGAGTTCCAAAAGATCATCGGTGAAGAAATTCATCAGCAAATCTTACAAGAAGAAGGCAGACTTCCAGATGCCTGCATCGCTTGTTGCGGTGGTGGCTCTAACGCTATTGGTATGTTTACAGATTTCTTAGATACTGATGTACCACTATATGGTGTTGAGCCTTATGGTTTAGGTATTGAGACTCCAAAACATGGCGGTACTCTAGCTCGTGGTGAGGATTCTATCTTCTTTGGTGCATATTCAAAGACCTTACAGAATAAAGACGGTCAAATCAATGAGTCCTACTCTATTTCAGCAGGTCTTGATTTCCCATCTGTAGGTCCACAGCATGCTTACCTATCTGAAACTGGTCGTGTAAAGTATGTAGGTGCAACTGACGATGATGCACTTGAAGCCTTTATTCTTTTATCAGAGCAAGAAGGTATTATTCCAGCTCTAGAGTCTTCTCATGCTATGGCTTATGCAATTAGATTGATGAGACAAAATCCTAACAAGGAGCAAGTCTTAGTTGTAAACCTATCAGGTCGTGGTGATAAAGATATCTTCAACGTATCTAACATTCTCGAGCAAAAAGGCTGCATACAAGCTGATGGCATCCACACCGAACCACTTAAGATCACAAAGTAAGGAGGAACTTTAGATGAATAATCGTTTTGAAAACCGTTTTAAAAAATTAGAAGCTCAAAATGAAGGTGCTTTTGTTCCTTTTGTAACTTTGTGTGATCCTAACTATAAAACCTCCCTTGAGATCTTAAAGACTCTGTTAAAGGGTGGTGCTGATGCACTTGAATTGGGTTTTCCTTTCTCAGATCCTTGTGCTGACGGTCCTGTAATTGAGCATGCTGACAAACGTGCTTTACGTTCAGGCGCTGTAACTGACGACTTTTTCAATGTTATTGCAGATTTACGTAAAGTAGACAGCGAAATTCCAATTAGTATCCTAGTCTATGCAAACGTAGTTGTAGCTCGTGGTGTAGACAAGTTCTATCAGGATGCAGCTAAAGCTGGTATCGATGCTGTTTTAGTACCTGATATTCCATGCAACATGCTAAATACTAGTGGTGATTTTGAAGCTTGTGCTAAAAAGTATGATGTAGATACTGTACTAATTGCACCACCTAATGCTACAGATGCCATGTTAGATGAAATTGCCAAACACTCAAAAGGCTATACCTATGTTTTATCTCGCTACGGTATTACAGGCACTGAGATTGAATTTGGTAAACCTACAAGAGTAATTAAGCATATTCTTGAGCACAAAGGTGCAACTCCTATCTTAGGTTTTGGTATCTCAACACCTGAGCATGTAAAACAAGCTTTATCTTTAGGTGCTAAAGGTGCTATTGCAGGCTCTGCTTGTGTAAAGATTATTCAAGACAATCTTGATAATGTACCAGTAATGCTTGAAAAACTTGAAGCTTACATCCGCTCTATGAAGGAAGCTACTAAAGCTTAAAAAAGCAATTTTTTAAAATGGTGTAGCAAAAGCTACACCATTTTTTATTACAGGCAAATATAAATGAATATAACCCAAACAAAAGAAAATTATTTCTTTATGCTAGGTCATTTAGCAACTGATTTGTGTCACGGATCATTGCCTATTATCCTAGCTTATATGTATCAACAAGGCAGATTAGACAGCTATGCAAGTGTAGCTTTATTGATGATGGCTAACACCATTCTAAGTGCCTTTGTGCAACCTATTGCAGGAGGCCTTGCTGATGGCAAGAAACCAAGACCTTATCTTATGAGTCTTGGTATCTTTTTAGCTTTCTTTGGCGTCATGTTCCTAGGTTTAGTACAAAACCAAGTACTACTCTATGCTCTAGTTTGTCTAAATGGTATCGGTTCATCTTTATTCCACCCAATAGGTGGCAAGATGGCTAACGTCTTTGGTGGCACCCGTTTAGGTAAAAGTATGTCCATCTTCTCCTTAGGTGGCAACATTGGTATGGCATTAGGACCTTTCTACTTTACCTTGTTCTACATGCTCTTATCTTTAGATGCTACCTTAATGATGTGTGTACCAGGTATTTTTATCATCGCAGTCTACTTGTTTAAAAATCGCTACTACACTATAGCTACTTTGCAAAACAAAAAGAGCATTGCAAAACATGGCGGTGAGGACAGTAAAGAAGACATTAAAGGCTTTGTAATTTTACTTGTAGTCTTATTTGCAAGATCTGCAGCCTGGGCTACCTTTGTATCTTTCCTAGCTTTGTACTTCATCCATCACTTAGGAGTAAGAGAGGAAATTGCTACCACCTTAAATGGTGTAGTATGCCTATGTGGTGCCATTGCAACCTATACTGGCGGTACCTTCTCAGACAGGTTAGGCTACAATAAGCTCATTATTTACGCTACTATTTTGTCAGTACCATTTATTGGTCTGTTTACCTTAACTGATAATGCTTTTATTGCTTGTGCACTTTTAATACCATTCTCAGTTTGCTTCTTTGCTGCTATGTCTCCAACTGTAGTTGTAGGTCAAAAGCTCTTGTGTAAACACGTAGGTATGGCCACAGGCTTTACAGTAGGATCATCTATGAGCTTTGGTGGTATTATTGCCCCTATCATGGGTAAATTAGGCGATAACTATGGTATCGAATATACCATGTACGCTGTAGCCATCTTTATCATTCTCTCTGCTCTTGGTAGTTTCTGCATTCCTAAGGTTGGAAAGCCAAAAGCATAATCTCTCTAAGGCTCCAAAGCTCTTTGGAGCCTTCTTAACTTACATCCAAAATTAACTTATAATTAAACTGAAGAGTTAATTTGAAGGTGGTCTAATGTTACAAGAGCCAAAAAAAATCGATTTAAAATCTACTGATCCGTACGATTGTGCCTTGCAACTTCAAGATATTCTAACAAGGACTAATTTAGCACCTATCATGACCATGGTTCTCTATGAGTTCTTAGATGATGTGCTAGATAAAAGGATCAGTTTTGATACCACCATCTATGAGCATATTCAAAACTTATTTGAAGAAAAGCTTCAAATAAGTGTCATAGGCTTAGAAGAGAAAAAGGCTCTTTTAACTGCTAAAGCTAAAGCTTATCTAATCTTACTTTTAGAAATCATTTGTCATGCAAAACTTACTAATGGTTTGTATCTTGATCTGCAAGCTCTACAAGGTGCAGAACAAACACATGTAAACGTAAAATTAAACTCCAACCAATTTTGCGTTACCAAACGTGGTATTGATTTCATTAAGAACGTAGAAGCTTTAAGAGAAAACAATCTTAAAGGCTCAAGACTTGTCGAAAGCTTAACTGAATTGACGATGACACAAGTAAATTACATCGTAGATAAATACCGTTCTAAAGAGGATAAATTGCTTGAAATGAACGACGTAATTGTAATTGACTCTGTGCAAGCTTAATACGAGAAACAAGATGGCTATTGAATATACCAATCCATATGGATGTGCTAATTTTAATTCTTTCAATGAAGATAAAGTTGCTTTCGTTGATAAAACCAATTTTATTGAAGTTATAGATCAACTTGACACTAAATATCCAATCTTACTAAGGCCTCGCCGTTTTGGTAAAACCACCTTCGTGCAAATGCTAGATTACTTTTATGACATTTCTAAAAAGGATCAATATGACGAAGTATTTAGAGGCACCAAAATTCACGAGATGAATTTGCCCTCTCATAACACTTATCATGTCCTAAATTTAGAGTTCTCAGAGATCTATGGTAATACTTCAGCACAACTTGTAGAAGGTTTTACCTCAAACATAATTGATTCAATAACTGATTTTATAGATCGCTATCCAGAAGTTAAATTTGAAGTTGACGAATACAAGAACAAAACTCCAAGTGCTCTTATCAATGCCTTCTTTACAAGCTGCAAAATTGCATTTAAAGGAAAGCAAGATCTTTACGTAATCATTGATGAGTATGACAACTTTGCAAACGAAATTCTAAGTAAAAATAGGGACTTATTCAAAGAAATTACTAATGCTAATGGCTTTTTAAAAGCTTTTTATAAAGCCATTAAGAAGCATACAACTAAAGTCATTGCCAAAACCTTTATCACAGGTGTTTCTTCAGTTTCTTTAGATTCATTAACCTCTGGTTTTAATATTGCTGAGAATGTAACTTGTGATCCTAATTTAAATGAATTTGCTGGCTTCACCAAAGACGAACTTATAGGGTTAATTGAGAAGCTTGTTGATACCAAAGCTTTAGACACCACTGCTGATGCTATAGCTGAAAACATGAGAAAAGCTTATAACGGTTATGCTTTTTCTCAAATTGCTCAAAACACCTTATTCAACTCCTCAATGTGTTTAAACTATATTAAATACATAAATAAATATCACACACTTGCAAATCCAGAGGATATTGTAGATACAGCCTGTGGCTATGATACTAGCA
>SAMEA3663084__coassemble_176_pt1 | contig 22680 bp, 21 predicted proteins | sample SAMEA3663084__metabat2_high_PE_002 | metagenome-assembled genome bin SAMEA3663084 (sample SAMEA3663084) | pig gut metagenome | biome: pig gut; feature: pig-associated habitat; material: faeces | place: France | collected 2012 | reverse complement strand
AGAGAGCCTGTCACATTAGGTGGTGGTAGGGCAATTGAGAAAGACTCCTTGCTTTCATCATAGTTTGGCTTAAATAAACCAGCCTCTTCCCACTGTTTGTAGGTGTCACTTTCAAAATTTTCAGGGGTATAGATCTTATCCATTTCCATAGTAATTAACCTTGGTTTGTATTTTTTACTTCTAAAAAAATTTGATGTATTTTAACACTGTTTGTGATTTTTCTCACTACTAGCTTGTTTTTAAATAAAGTATGATTAAAGATTGAGAACAAGAAAGTTTAAAAAAAATTGGCGTACCTAAACTTTTGTACTTTGTACGCCTGTATATAGATGTGGATTAAAGTTATGTTAAAGCTTCGATACTTAAAAGAAATCCTATTTCTATCGACTTTTTTAATTATTTCTGTGGTGTTTTTAGCATCAGGACTATATTTAAAAAATAATATTACTCAAGCTTTAGCTAACAAAAACAATGCTCTAAGTTCTGAGCGTATGATTAACTTGTCTAATTCTATTATCAAAGAATATCAAGTCGTATTTAAAAAAACTAATCACTTAAATAACTTTATTACTAGTAATCCAGACTCCTCAACTGCTGAAATTGAGGATTTTATTAAAACTACTTTGATGCCACGCGATTTGTCAGCTTTCTTTAACAATAAAAACAATGCTTTTATTAAAGCTTATGTAGTAGCTTGTGACGATATCGTTTCTTTAGTACATCCAAGTGAGCTTAAACAAAATTCAGCTATTGAGTACTTCACTGATTCTGCATCAGAATATTACAGAAGACTTGCTCAAAACAATCCTAACGATGTGATTGTACAAGGTCCTATTTTAAGTGTTAAAAATCATGACTCTTTAATTTTTAACCGCCAAGCAGTGTTTATTGATGACAAATATTGGGGCTATGTAGGTATTGTCGTTGATTTTAGTAAGTTTCTAGAGTGCGTAAAATTAAATGTAGAGGATAACCTCTTTGTATATGCAATAAGATCTTCTGTTAACAAAGGTAGTAGTGATTTTATCTGGGGTGATAACAGCCTATTTAAGTATCGTGATAAAAGCACTAAACAAAAGTCTTTGTTCGTAGGTAAGCAGCGTTGGGATTTGTCTTTGAAAATTAAGCAAGAGATAGATACTCAATCTTATATTGCAACCTTTATATTTATCTTTGCACTGTTGTACTTAATTTGCTTAAGTTTAGGTTTAGTTTTAGTAAATTACATTATTAAACACAAGGAAACTAAATTAGTAGATTATTTAACTAATGCTCTAAATCATGAAACCTTTATTCAACTAGTGCAAAATGAGCTTAAGAATTATCAAGAGCATGCCTTAGTTTGTGTGGAGCTAGTGCACTTTAAGCAAGTTAATAACACTTTTGGTTATAGAGCAGGTGATGAGATTTTACTTAACATTACTAAGAGCATTGAATCTGTTATCGGTTATAACGATAGAGTCTGCCGTATCGGTGCTGAAATTCTAATCTTTTTGAAAAATATTCAAACTGTTATTGATGTTGAGCGTATCTGCTTTGATATCCAAGATAAGATAAATGCTCCTTTATATGTACAAAATTATTCTGTAAGACAAAAATGCGTAATCGCTAGTGCTAACACTATTGAAAGTGGTCATGATTTTTGGACTTTAGTTCGCCATCTAAATGAAGATCTTGATAAACACCGTCATGAAGAAGAGGCAAAGAACACTCCTTATAACGAGGTTGAAGAGCAAGAACCACCAAGATCTTGGCCTTTAAGTTAAGTGTAAGCTTAGTGTTTTTGTCTTATAATAAGGTAAACAAAAGTTCAAAAAGTTTCCTATGATAAGTAAAAAATCAAAAGTAATCCTTATACTTTGTGTCTTCGCCTTTGTCTTTGTGTCAGCTTTAGCAAGCTATACAGCTTATGCTGTTTACGCCCTTAAAACTGAGCCTATAACCTATAAAAGTCAAATCTATTCAGTTAAATCAGGTTTTACCCAAGCTACAGTCATTGACGATTTTGCACCTAATCTTGTAGCTAAATATATTTATAAAATTTACTTTAAATTTAATCCACAATTTACCGCCATTCAAAAAGGTGATTACTTTGTGGGGGGTAAAAAGACTCTGTTAGAACTATTGCACGATATGGTGCAAGGTAATGTAGTCATTAAAAAATATCCAACCTTTACTATTGCTGAAGGTACTAACCTAATGCGTATTTTAAATAGCATTAGTAAAAGATCTTTAAAGGATGATAAGTTTTCTTTGTTAATTTCAACTCCTGACAAACTTATGCAGGAGGCTTTAAAAGAGCATCAGGATTTACTTTCCTTTATAGATGGTCCTTATGAAAACTTAGAAGGTTTTATAGCTCCAGCTACCTACCCAATGTATGAGAAAGAGCCTTACTTTAAAATGTTTAAAGTAGGTCTTATAAAGCAGTTGCAATACTTAAAGCAAGCTTGGGATAAAAGAGCAAAAAATGAGGAGATTAAAAACCCATATCAAGCTTTAATCTTAGCTTCTTTAATTGAAAAAGAGACCAGTTTAGACAGTGAGCGTAAATTAGTAAGTGCTGTCTTTTTAAATCGTCTAAGATTAAAAATGCGCTTACAAACTGATCCTACTGTCATGTATGGCATCAATAAAGTTTTTGTAGGAAAACTTACCCGTCGCCACTTAAAAACAGATCATGCCTATAACACCTACACTAGAGCAGGTCTGCCACCAAGTCCTATTTGTATGCCAAGTAAACCTTCAATTGAGGCTGCTTTAAGCCCTGAAAAGAGCAAAGCTTTGTATTTTGTGGCAAAAAGCTATTCCCCAAAAGATGGGCATGTATTTACTAATAGCTTACAAGAGCACAATAAAGCAGTTAAAGAATACAGAAAGAGCGTTAAACAGTATTTAGCTAAACTTAAGAAAGCTAATCAAGATGCTAAAGATACTAAGGCTTCCACTCAAGCTAATAGTAAAGCGCAAGCTAAAACAACTGATCCTAACAAGGCAGACAATAACAACATTACAGAAGCCGACATTGATACTGCGATAGTAACGGAAAATGACGAAGACGTCATTTCCATAACAGTTGATCCTTAATTACACGCAAGCCATTATGCTATAATGGCGTGTTCACTATTTTTTTTAAGTTAAGTAAAGCATATGTCTAAAGGTGTTTTTATTACCCTTGAGGGTACAGAAGGCTCTGGTAAATCTACACAGCTAAAAACTATTGAGCAGTATTTACAACAACATAATCGTCGTTATATCAAGGTTCGTGAACCTGGTGGTACTCCTATTGCTGAGGAGATTAGAAACTTATTAAAGACTCCTCGCAAAGATGATGCTATGTGCGATACTACAGAGCTATTACTTATGTATGCAGCTCGTGCTCAACTTGTTAACACCGTGATTAAGCCTGCAATAGAGCAAGGTGTGGATGTCATTTGTGACCGTCACGATCTATCTACAGTAGCCTATCAAGGTGGTGGTCGTGGTATGGATCTTGGTGAGATTAAAGCTATTAGTAAAGTGGTATTAGGAGATTTTAAGCCTAATCTTACGATTCTTTTAGATATCGATCCTATAAAAGGCATGCAAAGAGCAAAAGCTCGTGGTGAACTAGATAGATTTGAACAGTCTAAAATGGACTTTTTTGTACGAGTACGTAACACCTATCTTGAGTGTGCAAAGCAAGATCCTAACATTATTAAAGTGGTAAATGGCGATGACACTCTAGACAATGTAAGCTCTCACATTAGGAAATTACTGGATAACCTCTATGCTTAACTCTTGGCTTGAAAGCAGTTTTCAACATTTAAGCTCTTCTATAAAACAAGGTAGAGTTCCACATTCTATTATCATAAGTGGCGACAATACCTTAGGTGGAGCTTCTTTAGCTTTAGAAATAGCTAAGCTAATTCTCTGTGAAAACCGCCAAGGAGATAAGTGCTGTGACAATTGTAAGTCCTGCCTTTTATTTAACAATTTACAACAAGGCTCTCATCCAGACTTTTTAAGTGTATTGTCAGCAACTACTGAACAAGTTGATAATGGTGCTGACTTATCACACAACTTTAAAGATCTCCTTTCAGATATGGGTACTCCTCTTTTAGAGGAGAGTGTCACTCCTGTTAAAGGTAATAAAAGTATTAAAGTTGAGAGTATCCGTCGTTTATGCGAGTGGATAGTTGAAGGTAGTATTTTAGGTAATGGCAAAGTTTGTGTCGTCTCAAATGCACAGCTTATGAATGAAGCCTCCTCAAATGCTTTATTAAAAACTTTTGAAGAGCCACCTAAAGATAGTTGCATTATTTTACTTACTAGCACTTTTGATGCACTACCTGCTACTATCTTATCTAGAGCTTTAAAAATTCAACTTCCTAATGTCGAGGAGAGAGTAGGTATAGATTACCTATCAAAAGAGCTTAAAGATAATTTCAATCAAGACAGAGCAAGAGTGTGTCTTGAGCTTGCTAAAAGCTCCCCTATAGGAGCACTACAATACTATAACGAGCAATTAGACTTAATTGCTACAGAGATTTTACAAGGCTTAAATGACGCTATTGAAAATAGAGTAAATGAGCAAAAGGTTGTAAGTTCCCTTAATAAATTAACAGATGAACAAAAAGCGTTAATCTTAAGGGGGTTTATTAAAGATTTGCTAAAATATAAAGCAAGAGTTTCAAAAGAACAGTTACCACTTTTAAGGCAAGTTAATTTAGACAATTTATGTAAGTTGTCAGCTGTAAGCTTATTTAAAGCTTATAACTTGCTCACTTTTGTAAATGTAACTGATGCTAAGTTGTCATCAAGAGCGCCAAACTGTCTTTTAAGTGCTTTTATACAAGCCTTAAGAGCCAAATAAGGATTTAATTTTGATTTTAAATAAATATATTTTTAAAGATATCTTAAAAGTCCAGCTTATTTGCTTGGTGATTTTGTTTTCCATCTTTTTATGCCAAACCATCATCAAGACTTTAGGTATGGTAACCTCAGGCTCTGTACCTGTAGGTGTACTTACAGAATTAGTGTTGTACTCCATGCCTTCTATTGGCTTTGTGCTCATACCTTTAACTTTATATGTAGGTATCATCATTTCTTTATCAAGAATGTCCTCTGAATCAGAAATGGTGGTCATGAAATCTGTAGGTATCTCAACAGCTAGAATTATGAGAATAGCACTTTTGATTGCTTGTTTCTCAGCTGTACTTACAGGTATTAACTCTTTGTATTTATTGCCAAAAGCTACTTTTGAGCAAAAGAATCTTCAGGAAACTGCTCAAACTAATCCTCAATATTTACCAATAGAAAGCGGAAAGTTTACAGAATTTGGTGATTACACTATTTACATCCAAAAACTTGAAGATCACTCTAAAACAGATAAACAGATGAAAAACATTTATATCATTAAGAGTATTTCTAATCTTAAAGGTGTAAATGAGCCACTATTTTTGTCAGCTACTAAAGGTAATATGTCTTATGACAAAGACGGAGTGCAGTGGCTAAACCTTGAGAAAGGATATGTTTATCAAAATGAATCTCATCAAGCTAATTTAAAGAAGACTGCTTATAGCACTTTATCTTTACCACTGTTTTCAGCAGATGAAGATCACAGTGATGATAGCTTAAAGTCTGCTTCAACACGTGATTTACTTAAAGCAAAAGATTTAGGCTCTAAACTTGAACTTCAATGGAGAGTATCCTCCATCTTTGCTTGTTTTATTTTTGCGATTATTGCCATTCCTTTATCTATGGTAAACCCAAGACAAGGTAAGTTTGCAAGATTAGGCCCTGCCATTATTCTTTTTGTCTGCTATTACTTAGCCTTAATTGGTATGAGAAATATTGTAAATTCAGGCAAAATACCAATTTACCCTGGTTTATATCTAGTACCGATTGTTTTCTTTATTTTTGTTGCAGTGCCTTTAAATATTGAAAGAAAACGTGGTGGCAAGAAAAAGACAGCACTTGCTAAAAATAAGTAGTTAGATCAATTAAAAAGTAGGAAATAGTTTCATGTTTGGAATTTTAGATAGGTACGTAGGTAAAAACATTATTTTCTCTGTGTTACTAGTATCTATTTGTTTAACCTTATTTACCTTCTTGATTGGTTTAATTGATTCACTGCGCTACATAGGTAGAGGTAGTGTAGATTTCTTGTTTGTAATTGAATACAACCTCTATAAAGTTCCAAGCTCTTTTGTAACTTTCTTCCCTGTATCTATCTTAATCGGTGGTGTGATAGGTCTTGGTAATCTTGCTAAAAACTCTGAAATCATTGTGTTGCAATCTATTGGTTTATCAAAACTTAATATTGGTGTGTCCTGTATTAAAAGTTTACTTCCACTTATCCTCATTGTAATGTGTGTAAGTGAGTTTGCTACCGCTCGTTGTGAAAAGTACGCAGAAGAGCGTTACGACACTAAAGTGTATGGCATGGGTGTTTCCTTTACTAGCACTGGTACCTGGTTTAAAGAAGGTGATACTTTTATCGGCATTCGCTCTATTTACAATAATGCTCAGATTATGAATATCATTCGTTATGATTTTGATGGCATTACCTTACGTAAAATTAGTCGTGCAGATAAAGGTGTATACGAAAATGGAAAGTGGCTCATGCAAAATGTAATTGAGCATGTGATTAACGATGAGAATGTAGCCACTAACTACTATAAAACTAAAGAGTGGAAACTACATGTTAATGTAGATAGACTTGAAGTATTAAGCGAGATCTCCTCAAATATGCCTATTTGGCAGTTAGTAGATTACATAAAATACATTGAGCAAAATGGTGTGGATTCCTCCCGCTATCGACTCTTCTTCTACAATAAGCTGTTAAGTCCAGTTGTAATGCTAGTAATGCTATTATTGTCTTTATCCACTATCTTTGGTCCATTACGCTCAATGAATATGAGTACTAGAATTGTAGCTGGTATTGCCCTAGGCTTTGGCTATTATGTGCTCAATCAGATAGTATCCCCATTCTCTATAGTTTATGGTGTACCTCCAATTATAGGTGCTTCCTTTGCAAGTATTGTCTTTGCATCCTTAGCTTTCTACCTTTTAAAACGTAAGTCTTAAAAACTTAGGATAATAAATGAAAACGATAGAAGACTACTTAAGAATGAATTACACAATGGAAGTTGTTGAAGATCCTACAGAAGGTGGATTTGTCGTGTCTTTTCCTGAATTACCAGGATGCCTTACATGTGGTCAAACTCTTGAAAATGCTTTAGCCAATGCTCTTGATGCTAAAAAGGCTTGGCTTGAAGCTGCTTTAGAAGATGGTTTGGTAATTCAAGAGCCTAAATTCTAAGCAAAAAAAAGATCATCTATTGATGATCTTTTTTACAGAAGCTTTTAGCTTCTTAGTTTTTCTCTAACTCTTTAGCAATAGCATTTTCTTGCTCAACTAGATATTCATGAATATCAATTTGTGAGCGAATTTGCTTTTCACCTTCCTGAGCTTGAACATAAACGTTCTTTTGATCAGCATCGATGATTCTAGCTTTTCTGTTATCGTTTTCTTGAAGTTGCATAATGCCCTTGATACGAGCTTTTAATTCAGGATCTAGAACTTTAGCACCCACTTCAATACGTAAGTCTAAGTTACGTTTCATCCAGTCAGCAGAGCTTATGAATAACTCCTCATCACCACCGTTGTTAAAGATCATGACACGAGGGTGCTCTAAGAATCTATCAACGATAGAGGTGATAAAGATATTCTCAGATAAACCTTCAATACCAGGTCTTAATGAGCACATGCCACGTACGATACCACGGATCTTAACGCCAGCTTGTGAAGCTTCATAAAGCTTATTGATTAGTGGTACGTCAACTAAAGCATTTACCTTAAAGGTGATAGCTGCATGTTGACCTTGCTTTGCAAAATCAATTTCCCTATCAATCATAAAGGAGATACGATCTCTTGAATTTAATGGGGAAACTAATAAATTCTCAAAGACAGGTCTTGTGTATGGATACTCAATGAAAGTAAATACATCATCAACTTCTTTGGTGATCTTCTCATTTGCTGTAAAGAGCGCAAAGTCAGTGTAAATCTTAGCGGTCTTTTCATTGAAGTTACCTGTACCTACGTGAGCATAACGCACAATGCCTTTGTCTTCATGACGAGTAATTAAGCAAAGTTTTGAGTGAATTTTTAAGGTAGGTAAACCAAAGAGTACCTTTACACCTGCTTGAGTTAGACGAGATGCCCACTTAACGTTGTTAGCCTCATCAAAACGTGCTTTTAACTCAACTACTACAGTTACACTCTTACCGTTGTTAGCAGCGTGAATTAAGGAGTTAATTACACGGCTGTTGCTTGCTACACGATAGATGTTGATCTTAATGGAGGTTACCTTAGGATCGTAGGATGCTTGACGGAGGAACTCTGTGAAGTAATCAAAAGAGTAGTATGGGTAATATAAAAGAACATCTTTTTTAGCAATCGCATCAAAAGGTGTATCAGCTGTTTCAAATTGTACTGACTTAATCTCTGATAAAGCATGATTTTCCATGTCGTCAGAGCCTAAAGAGGGGAAAGATAAGAAATCTTTAAAGTTGTGGTAACGGTTACCTGCCATCATAGAGTCAATAGAGCTCATCTTAAGCTCACGAGCCATGAAGTTTACCATGTGCTCAGGCATTTGAGCATCATAAGAAAAACGCACTGGCATTGCGTTTAAACGCTGTTTTAAAGCCTCAGACATGTTCTCTAAGACAGAGCGGTCGATATTACCTAATAAATCGTATTCAGCATCACGATTCATCTTAATAGAGTAGGCTTCAATCTTAGTGTAATTGAATAAGCCATAGAAGATCTTATTCATACCTACACGAATTACATCGTCTAAGAACATGAAGGTAACAGTGTTATCTTCAGATGGCATTCTAATAAAACGAGGTAATTTGTCAGTTGGGATCTCAATTAGAGCGTGGTGAACTTCCTCACCATCGGTCATATTGACTAAAAGATAGGTAAACTCATCTTTTAAGAAGGATACTAAATCAGTATCTGTATCGATGATTACAGGGTTAATGTGTTTGATTACGTGGTGCTTAAAGTAAGCTATAACCCACTCTTTTTGCTCTTTAGTAATAGAGTCCTGATCACGCATAAAGATGTTGTGATCAGCAAGCTCTACTAAAAGCTGTTTATACAAACGGTTTAAAGTTCTTTGGTATTTATTAGCCTCAGCTTGTACTTTCCTAAGTAAAGATACAGCTTCTTCATTTTGACCTTGAGCTTTGTTAATAATTACCTGACGCTTAAGCTCAGCTACACGAACTTTAAAGAACTCATCTAGGTTACTTGAATAAATACCTAAAAAACGCACACGTTCAATTAGAGGCACTGAAGGATCTGCTGCTTCTTGTAACACTCTAGCATTAAAGGAAAGCCAAGATAGCTCTTTTGGAACGATAGTATCAGCAAGTTGCTCCATAATAACCTCAAATATAAAATCTTAAATAAAAACAATAATGTCTTATATTTTAGAAAATTTGTATTAAATCTTATTTAATAAAGTGTTAACTCTATGTTAAGTTAACACAATTTTGCACTCTTTTGATGAGGAAATTTGTTAATTGCGACTATTAGTGCTTTCATTGCTCTCCTCTTGTAATTTATCAAAAATGTTTTGATAAATTACGTAGTCATTAAGATAGCTAATCGCGTTTTGATTGTTCAAAGTGGCAGCATAGGCAAGCATATCTGCTCCCATTTGCACAGTCTTAGGGCTTTTGACAAATTCACGCCCTAAGATATAGTTGCCTTGAGATACTCCCACCAAATTTGTCACTCTTTGTTGCCAGTAGGCGCCGTTTAGATAGTCATTTTCAAGGTAATAATGCTGAGAGATTCTAGCAATGACAAATGCTCTAGTTACAAAATATTGTAAGTAGTCTTTAGATTTTAAGGTTGATGCTTTTTGAAGACAGTTTTCATACATGACTGTAAGCATTTTGGTTTGGAAAAGATATGGTTTACTGTCTTTAGCGTTTAACTGCTCTTGAAAACTGTCTTCTAAAAATACTCCAACTTTAGGTCTGTCTTTTAAAGGTAGAGAAGAGTTAAAGGTCAACAAGACCTCATCGGCAAGGGAGCCATCGCCTAAGATGCATTGCTTTGCTTGTTTAAAAAACTCTTGTTGCGCTTTTTCTGTGAGAGTGTGTTCAATATCTTGATAAGGGGAGGATACTCTTTGAATCTCATGATCGGTTGTTTCAAGAGCACAACCACTTATAACAAAGGCTGTAACAACACTTGTGATTATAAGTGGAAGTTTAATTACCATGAACTTATACCTTAGTTCTTTAGTTCTTTGGTAACTCAAAATCTGGTGAAGCAGCTGGATTTTGAACGCCTATACCACTATCAAAGGTGGTAGGCTTTTGAAAATCACCACTCATATCCACAAGGCTATCACCGTTGAATAGTAACACTAAGGTTTGAACTGTAGGATCATTCCATCCAATACGAGAAAAATGAACATAGTACCAACGAGTACTATCGTATGGATCGATAACCATAGGGGTACCTAAAAGATAGCGAACTTGCTCTTTAGTCATACCTACTGCAAGTTGATTTACAAGATCCTGCTCTACATAGTTACCTTGAGTAAGTGGAGCACGGTAAGCACATGAGGTAGTAAGTAAAGTTGTAGCTACAACAAAAGCTGAAATTTTTAAAAAGTGTTTAATTTGCATAATTATGTCCTTAACTTTTAAGTGATTTTAGCAAACTTTAAGAAGACATGTTTTTTTATTTGCAGAAATTTTGAGCAAAGCCTACTTGAAATCAAAATATTTATCCCCATTTACTTAAGCAGTTGATAATTTTTACTAAAAATTTAAGAGAACAACATGCAAACTGAAGAAACTCAAATGCAACAGGCTTTTGAAGAAGCTCAAGCAAAAGCTCAACAACAAGAAGCAACACAACAACAAGCACAAGATGCTGAAGTTCAAGCACAAGAACAAGCTCAAGTATCTGACGAGCAAGCTGTGCAATCAGATGCTAACAATGAAGAGCAGGAGATTGTTTTTGATCCTAAGCAAATCATTGCTGAAAATGAGCAATTAAAAGCAAGTTTAGCTCAGGCTCAAGCTCAGGCAAAAGCTGAAAAAGAGCAATTAGTGCGTGCTTTTGCTGAATGCGAAAATCAAAAGAAGAGAATTGAAGCTGATGTTGAACGTGAAAGAAAGTTTGGCAATGAGAAAATTTTAAAAGCTTTAATTCCAGTTGTGGACTCCTTAGAGTTAGCACTAGTTCATGCTGATCCTAATAATGAAGCAGCTAAAAGCACCATTGAAGGTGTTCAAAACACTGTAACTTTATTATTAAAAGAATTAAAAGGCTTTGGTGTTGAGGCTGTTGATCCTACAGGTAAAGCTTTTGATCCTAATTTACATCAGGCAATTTCCATGGTGCCAAGTGCTGAGGTTGAAGCAAACTGCGTTATCAATGTAATGCAAAAAGGCTACACCTTAAACGGTCGTGTAGTTCGTCCTGCTATGGTAATTGTATCAAGTGGCGCTCCAGCAGGCTCTGCACCTAAAGCAGAGAAAAGCTTAGAAGAAAATAGAATAAATATTGAAGCTTAGTCTTGAAATTGTAAAAACTAAGCTCCATTTACTAAAACAGATAAGTTAAAGCAAGCTTAAAGCTTGTTAAAAGGTTAAACAAAGAGGAATTTAAAATGGGCAAGATTATTGGTATTGACTTAGGTACTACTAACTCATGCGTAGCTGTACTTGATGGCGATAAGGTTCGTGTATTTGAGAACTCAGAAGGTCGTCGTACAACTCCTTCAGTTGTAGCTTACACTAAAGATGGTGAGATTATTGTTGGTGATGCTGCAAAGCGTCAGGCTGTAACTAACCCTAAGAATACTTTATTTGCTATCAAGCGTTTAATTGGTCGTCGTTATGATGATGCTGAGGTTCAACGTGACGTAAGCATCATGCCATTTAAGATCACTAAGGCAGATAACGGTGATGCTTGGGTTGAGGTTGATGATAAGAAACTAGCTCCACCACAGATTTCAGCTGAAGTTCTAAAGAAGATGAAGAAGACTGCTGAAGACATCTTAGGTGAGGAAGTAACAGAAGCTGTTATTACCTGCCCTGCATACTTTAACGATTCACAGCGTCAAGCAACTAAAGATGCTGGTCGTATCGCAGGCTTAAACGTAAAGCGTATCATCAACGAGCCTACCGCTGCAGCTATTGCTTACGGTGAGGATAAAGCAAAGGGCGAGCAAAAGATTGCTGTTTACGACTTAGGTGGTGGTACCTTCGATATCTCTATTATTGATATTGATGAGTTAGATGGCGAGAAGACCTTCGAGGTTCTAGCTACTAACGGTGATACTCACTTAGGTGGTGAGGATTTTGATAACCGTATCGTAGATTACTTAATCGACGAGTTCAAGGCTGAGCAAGGTGTTGACCTACGTGCTGATCCTTTAGCCTTACAACGTTTAAAGGAAGCTGCTGAAAAGGCTAAGATTGAGTTGTCATCATCACAACAGACTGATGTAAACTTACCTTACATCACAGCAGATGCAACAGGTCCTAAGCACATGAACATCAAGATCACACGTGCAAAACTAGAGTCTCTAGTTGAAGATCTTGTAAACAGAACTTTAGAGCCTGTAAAGACTGCTTTAGCTGATGCAAACTTAACTCCATCAGAGGTTAACGATGTAATCCTAGTTGGTGGTCAATCACGTATGCCTATGGTTCAGAAGTTAGTTGCTGACTTCTTTGGTAAAGAGCCTCGTAAGGACGTAAACCCAGATGAAGCAGTTGCTATTGGTGCTGCAATTCAAGGTGGTGTGTTAACTGGTGATAAGAAGGACGTTCTATTACTAGATGTTACCCCTCTATCATTAGGTATTGAGACTTTAGGTGGTGTTATGACTACCTTAATTGAGAAGAATACTACTATTCCTACTAAGAAGTCTCAGGTATTCTCAACTGCCGAGGATAATCAGCCTGCTGTAACTATTCACGTATTACAAGGTGAACGTAAGAGAGCTGCTGACAACAAGTCACTAGGTCAGTTCAACTTAGAGGGTATTGAGCCTCAACCACGTGGCATGGCTCAGATTGAAGTTACCTTCGATATCGATGCTGATGGTTTAATCCACGTATCAGCAAAGGATAAGAAGACTGGTAAAGAGCAGAAGATTACAATTCAATCTTCATCTGGTCTATCAGACGACGATATCAAGCGTATGGTTCGTGAGGCTGAAGAGCACTCAGCTGAGGATAAGAAGTTTGAGGAATTAGCTGCTGCTCGTAACAGAGCTGATTCAACCTCTCACCAGATCAAAAAGCAATTAGCTGATTTAGGTGATAAGGTTTCAGCTGATGATAAGGCTAAGGTAAACAAGGCTCTAGCTGATCTTGAACTAGCTGCTCGTGGCGATGACAAAGAGAAGATTGAGCAGGCTGAAAAGGCTGTATTAGAGTCAGCTGCAGTGTTAATGCAAGCTTCTCAAGCTCAAGCCCAAGCTCAACAAGCTCAAGGCGCACAGCAACAAGCTCAAGGTTCATCTAAGAAGGATGACGATGTAGTTGATGCTGAATTTGAAGAAGTTAAAGAAGACAACAAGTAATCTTATTTAACACATCAAATACATTGAAGGTAGGAGGTAATACCTCCTGCCTTTGTTAGTTTAAAAGAGGGCATTATGGCTGCAAAACGTGATTACTATGAAGTGCTAGGTATTGATAAAAGTGCCGATGAGAATACCATCAAGCGTGCTTTTAAGAAACTAGCTATTAAGTATCACCCAGATAGATGTAAAGATCCTGATGCTGGTGAGAAATTCCGTGAAATCAACGAAGCTTACCAAGTATTGTCAGATCCTCAAAAGCGTGCTGCCTATGACAATTACGGTTTTGATGGTGTAGACGGTTCTCAAGCCGGTGGTGGTAATCCTTTTGGTGGTGGTAACCCATTTGGTGGCTTTGACTTCGGTGGTGATTCTTTTTCTGATATTTTTGACAATCTATTTGGTGGTGGCAGACGTGGTCAGTCTCGCTCTCGCCCACAACAAGTCGATGGTCGTGATATTAGAGTAAAGGTATCTTTAACTCTTGAAGAAGCTGTTAAAGGCTGCAAGAAGAAGTTTAATGTCAAAACCTATGTACCATGTAAAGACTGTCATGGCACAGGTCTTGGTAAAGACGGTAAGAAAGAAACTTGTCCTCATTGTAAAGGTTCAGGTCAAGTCTTTGTTCGTCAAGGTATTATGCAGTTTGGTCAAACCTGTCCACACTGCCAAGGTACAGGTTACATTGTAACTAACGGTTGTAAGACTTGTGGTGGCACCGGTCGTGTAGTTGATACAAAGGTACTATCCGTTGACATTCCAGCAGGTGTAGATTCTGGCAATAAGATTAGATTGTCAGGTCAAGGTGAGGCTGGTCTAAATGGTGGTGCAGCAGGTGACTTATACGTATTTATCGAAGTTAAAGAGCACGAGATCTTCCAAAGAGATGGTAGTGACTTATACTGCGAGGTACCTATAAGCTTTACAACAGCTGCTTTAGGTGGCAAGGTTGAAGTACCTACCTTAGAAGGTCCTGTGATGATCACCATTGCCGAAGGTACCCAGACTAATAAGACAATGCGTCTATCAGGTAAAGGTATTAAATCTTACGGCTTTGGCGGTAAGGGTGACTTATACTGCAAGATTGTAGTTGAGACTCCTGTAAACTTAACTTCAGAGCAAAAAGACTTACTAAAGAAGCTTGAGGCAAGTCTAAACGGTGAAGCTACTAAAGATAGCTCTGACAGCTCAAAAAAGGATGCAGCGAGTAAAAAAGTCTCACATAAACCCAAATCTGAAGGCTTCTTAAATAAAGTTAAAAAGTTTTTAGATGATTTATCAAGTTAGTAAGTGATACAACTCAAAACGTTCAAGGCATAAGTTTGATTACTTAATCGTTTTGAGTTATAGTTATGACATAAAGCGCCTAATTTGAACTTTTAAGTTAGGCGTTATTTTTTTTATTTTAGATTGAGGTGTTATTATGGATCAGACTCCAATGACTCCACGTGGTGAGGATTTATTAAGAAAAGAGCTTCAACGTTTAAAGACTGTTGAAAGACCTCGCATTGTTGCAGCCATTGCTGAAGCTAGAAGCCATGGCGATCTTAGTGAGAATGCTGAATACGATGCTGCTAAAGAAGAGCAGGGTATGTGTGAAGCTAGGATCAAAGATATTGAAGGAAAATTAGCCTCAGCAAATGTAATTGATGTTACTAAGTTAAAGGCTCCTTCAGGTGCTCACAAAGTAATTTTTGGCGCTACTGTAACAGTTCTAGATGTAGATACTGAAAAAGAGACCACTTATAAGATTGTAGGTGAGGATGAGGCTGACATTGAAGCTAACCTTATCTCCTACAAGACTCCTATTGCTAAAGGCCTTTTAGGTAAAGCTGAAGAAGACGAAATCGAGATTAAGATCCCTAAGGGAACTATTTGCTACGAGATTGTTAAGGTAGAGTATATCTAAAACTTTATCTTTTATCTAAGAGAAAGCCTGTAACCAAAATTACAGGCTTTTTTGTTAAGCACGCAAAATCAAGGCAAGCAAAAGGGGCGCTTTTGCGCCCCTATCCTTAAGTTAAGCTAGAAGCTTAGCTTAGCTTAGCTTTAATTAGTTGATCTTAATTTGATGGCAACTATTCTCGTTCTTTTGTTTCTTTAGATATACATCTAACTCACCGTTTACAAAAGCTGCATCGATGTTCTTAGGATCGACATCATCAAATCTAAATTGTCTTTGATAAGTGCCATAGTTGCATTCCATTACCAAGAAGCCATCGTTGTTCTTGTGTTTCTTTTCAACATTGTGTTCAGCACTGATAGACAAAATACCATCGTTGAAGTCTAGCTTGATGTCTTCTTTCTTTACGCCAGGCATCTGAGCTTTAATTTGGTAATGATCACCGTCGTCTTTAATGTCAACCTTGCAAGATTGATCCTCAGCAAAAGGAGACATTGCCAAAGACTCTAAAGGACGTGAGAAGAAATCAAAAATTGTTGGAACATAATCATTAGTATGGTTGTAGTTCTTGTGTTGATTCTTGTTAACATTCTGAATATTGTTCATCATTTTAATTCTCCTTGCTACCATTTCCTTGGTAGCTCATCTTTCCTTGTACAACTATCTAAATGGTAGCTAATTTAGAAAATTAAAGGCTTTTGAGAATTTGTCTCAAATATCAAATTTGATCTTTAAATTTGAAAAATATGCCACATGTAGTAAGAGACTTAACTTGATAAAATCAATGCTATAGAAGATGTAAGAAAGGATTTTAAACTCACTCAATGCAAGCTGTATTCATTAAAAGAGCGCTAACCTCCCTTTTAGAAAACGCTCTAAAACACAGAAGATGTATTTTTATAACAGGTCCTTTAGGTGAAGGTAAAACCAGCCTTTTAAAAACACTGTATCCAAAGGAGAGTTTTGTTAATTTAGACTGTTGTTTTGTGAGATTAGATGCTTTTGATAGTGCAACAGACTTGTTAAATATGTATCAAGGCTCTTTTGTAATCGACGAAATTCAAAAGTCCAAACCTGTTTTAAATAAGCTTAAAGACAAGTTTAATAAAGAGAGACAAGTTCTTGTTTTTACAAGCTCTAATACTTGTATCTTTGAAAATAGTGAAAAGAAGAACTTATTGCCAGAGCACATGCATCTAGAACTTTCAGGTTTATCTTTAAGAGAACTCTATAAGGTAGATTTTAATTTTCCTTTTTTGTTGTTCTACAAAAAGATAATACAGTCTATCCTGTAGCTATCCACAAAAATAAGCTACTACCAAAAGATCTGATAACAGAATTTAACCACTTTAAAGGTGAAAAGAATTCGAAACTAAAAAGAGGCTTAGGTGTAGTGTTAGGTTTAATTGAAGAAAAGACTTATCATAAAGATAACTTAGTAGCTCTACCTATAAGTTATCTCTAATCTTTATCTAAGATCATTGTGAGATGATCTTAGATAAGAAAAATGTTTAGCGAGGTAAAATGAATCTACTACCATCTTTATTTTGACGGAAGAGTACAGCAACTCTGCCAACTAGTGATACTAATTGAGCATTAACTTTATCTGCAGCCATTTGAGCTTGCTCTTTGCGATCATCACCTGCATTTACTTTAATCTTAATTAGCTCATGATGTTCAATAGAGCTATCAATTTCTTTAATGACAGAATCTGAAAGACCGTCATTGCCAAGTAACACAACTGGCTTTAAAGAATGGGCTTGAGCCTTTAAGAATTTAAGCTGATGTGTATTCAATGACATAATAAACCTTTAATTTAGAAAAATAATTGCATTTGTGGACTTTGCTTAAACATTTGTTTAGCAAAATCGTTTACAAATTGTATAATATTATCGGATTATTTTAAATAAAAAACGTAATTTAAGTAGGATCAATTTAATGCCAGCAAAGAAAAGAACTGCCAGCCAAACTAGATGGTTACAGGAGCACTTTTCCGATCCATATGTAAAGCAAGCCCATAAGCTAGGTTTGCGTTCAAGAGCTTCCTTTAAACTTGAAGAACTTCAAAAACGAGATCATCTCATTAAGCATGGTAATATCGTTGTAGACTTAGGCGCAGCCCCTGGTGGTTGGTCTGAGTATGCTATCAAGTGTATAGGTGAACAAGGTAGAGTAATAGCTTGTGATATTCTCCCTATACGTCCTATTCGCAATGTAGATTTTTTGCAGGGCGATTTTAGGGATGAGGAAGTATTTAAAAAGCTATATTCCATGATTGGTGTAGGTGCTAATATCGTGTTATCTGATATGGCTCCTAATATGTCTGGAAATTTAGCTATCGATCAACCTCGTGCTATGCTCCTATCTGAGCTTGCCTTAGATATGGCTCGTCGGGTATTACGAGTAGGTGGTAGCTTCGTGGTTAAAGTATTCCAAGGTGTAGGCTCTCAAGAGTATTTAAAAGAGTTACACCAAGACTTCACTTCAGTGAAGGTAAGAAAACCTGATGCCTCAAGAGACAGATCGCGTGAGGTGTATATGGTTGCAACTGGCTTTAAAGGTCATCCTTTAAACGGTATTGCCCCAGGTGACGAGTTTTTAGATGAAGACACTTCAGCTAACGTTGAAGAATAACTAAGTGAGATTATATGGCAAAAAATTTAATTCTATGGCTTGTAATCGCAGTGATTTTAATGACTCTTTTTGAGTCATTCACCTCCTCAGATTCACAAGGCAGAATGGAAGATTACACCACCTTTGTAAGGGAAGTGCAGTCTGATCAAGTACAAGAAGTAGTATTTGATGGCAAGGTTATCAACGGACTTAAAAAGTCTGGTGAACGCTTTGTAACCGTAATGCCACTTGCAGATACTGCTATCATTGATACTTTACTTACTCACAATGTAAGAGCTTCAGGTACTAAGCCTGAGGAGCCAAGCACTTTATTGTCAATCTTAGTGTCCTGGTTCCCAATGCTATTACTGATTGCTATTTGGTTATTCTATATGCGCCAAATGCAAGGTGGCGGTAAAGGTAATCCTTTATCTTTTGGTAAATCTAAAGCTAAGTTATTGTCTGAAAACCAAATTAAAACTACCTTTGCCGATGTAGCAGGTTGCGATGAGGCAAAAGAGGATGTAGTTGAGCTTGTAGATTTCTTAAAAGATCCTACAAAGTATTCTAAACTTGGTGGTCGCATTCCACGTGGTGTGTTAATGGTAGGTCCTCCTGGTACTGGTAAAACCTTACTTGCCCGTGCTATTGCAGGTGAAGCTAAGGTACCATTCTTCTCAATCTCAGGTTCTGATTTCGTGGAGATGTTCGTAGGTGTAGGTGCATCTCGTGTACGTGATATGTTCGCACAAGCTAAGAAGAATGCCCCTTGCATTATCTTTATCGACGAAATCGATGCTGTAGGTAGAAAACGTGGTATCGGTATGGGCGGCGGTCATGATGAGCGCGAGCAAACCTTAAACCAATTACTAGTTGAGATGGACGGTTTTGAAGGTTTTGAAGCAGTGATTGTAATTGCTGCAACTAACAGACCTGATGTATTAGATCCTGCACTTTTAAGACCTGGTCGTTTTGACCGTCAAGTAGTGGTAGGTTTACCTGATGTCCGTGGCCGTGAGCAGATTTTAAATGTTCATGTTAAAAAGGTTCCACTTGGCAAAGATGTAGATACTGCAACTATTGCTCGTGGTACTCCAGGCTTTTCTGGTGCTGAGCTTGCAAACTTAGTTAATGAAGCTGCTTTAAGTGCTGCAAGACACAATAAGCGTGTAGTTAACATGGAAGAGTTTGAGCAAGCAAAAGACAAGCTACTCATGGGCGCAGAGCGTCGTTCTATGGCTATGAATGAGCATGAAAAAATCAATACTGCTTATCATGAGGCAGGTCATGCTATCGTAGGTAAGTTAGTGCCAGAGCACGATCCTGTGTATAAGGTATCTATCATTCCACGTGGTAGAGCCTTAGGTGTAACTATGTATTTACCTGAGCAAGATAAAGTATCTCAAAGCAGACAAGGCTTGTTGTCTGATATCTCTACTTTATTTGCAGGTCGTATTGCCGAAGAGTTAATGTTTGGTACTGATGCAGTAACCACTGGCGCTTCAAATGATATTGAGCGCGCTACTACCATTGCTCGTAATATGATCACTCGTTGGGGCTTCTCAAAGAGATTGCCACCAATGCAATATGAAAAAGACAATGATCAATCTGCATACTTAGGTGGTGGTACCACTTCAATGGTTTCTATGTCTGATAAGACTGCTTTAATCATTGATGAGGAAGTATCTGAGATTATCAACTCATGTTATAAGAGAGCTCAAGACTTACTTGAGGCTAATAAAGATATTCTTGAGAGTATGAAGGATGCCTTATTAAAGTACGAAACCTTAGATGCTGATCAAATCGATGATTTGATGAATCGTAGGGAAGTACGTGCTCCATCTTATCCAAAGTCAAATAATGACGACAATAAAGATAAGAGTGAGGATAAGAAAGATCCTAGCGCAGAATCTAAAGCTAAAGACGAGTCTTTAACTAAAGATGAGAGCGACACCAAAGAAGCAAATCAAAATATCGACGATAATAATAAAGAAGACTAAGACATAGTTTTAAATAAAGACTTCACTTACCCTGAAGTCTTTGTTTATAAGGAGCTAACATGAAATTAAGATTACCAAAAGATAAAATCGTTGATTTTTCCTTTACTAAAGTAATGGGTACTATTGCTCTAGAAAAGGATGATCCTCGCAGTATTGATGATCTTGTGATGCTAGCTACTACCTATGTAAAAGCTGGTGCTGAGTTTATTGAAATTGGTGCTAAGCGTTATGGCTCTATTGTTGATGAGACTCGTATCCCATCTGTGGTAGGTGCTATCTTAAATTCTGTAGACGTTCCTGTAGCTTTAAACTCTAATAGTAAAGAAATCATAGAGCAGTGCATTAACGCAGGTGTGTCTATGATTATTACCACAGACGGTTTATCAAGTGAAGGTGTCTTAGACGTAGTTAAAAACACTGATGTCGCTGTATGCCTAAGCTACTCACCAAAGGAGAAAATTACTGACGATAAAGATGTAGTATCTTTAGTTTCAGAATTTTTCTATGAGCGTATTGATGCTTGTTTAGAAGCTGGTATTTCAAGAAAACAGCTTTTAATTGATCCTTCTGTGGTACGTGCTCCTATAAGAGCGCGTTTAAAGTTATTAGGTCGTTTAGATTCTTTTAGAAGTTTTGCTCTGCCTATGTGCGTAGCATTACCTCATAAAATTCCTCAAGATGATCCTTTCTTAAAAGAGAACAGAACTTTAGCTTTAACTACCGCTATCTTCTGTTCAAGTGCTCAATCAGTGCAAATTATAAGAACTGATGATGTAAGCCAAATTGCTTTAGCAATTGGCTTTTGGCAGATTATGTCTAATAAGACTAAGCCTTATAGATTATCTAAAACCATTATTCGCCGTCTTCGTGATTTACGTGATACTTTACGTGATATCAAGAGTATTGGCGCAAAACAATAATTTAACTTAAACCTTAAGTGGACAAAGATTAACATGGAAAGAAAGTATTTTGGAACCGATGGCGTGCGTGGCCGTGTCGGTAAGTTTCCTATTACCCCTGATTTTGCAGTTAAGCTAGGCTTAGCAGCAGGTAAAGTACTAGGTAAAAAGTCAGGTGGCAAAGTAATTATTGGTAAAGACACTAGATTGTCAGGTTACATGCTAGAGGCTGCCCTAGAGTCAGGCTTTAGCGCAGGTGGTATGTCTCCTGTAATGTTAGGACCTATGCCAACCCCAGCTGTCGCTTATTTAACTAGAGCTTTCCGTGCTGATTTAGGTGTTGTCATTAGTGCTTCTCACAATCCATTCTTTGATAATGGTATTAAGTTCTTCTCATCCCAAGGTACTAAGCTTCCTGATGAAGTTGAGCTTGAGATTGAAAGTTACTTAGATAAAGACACCATTGAGCTTGCCTCTGCCTCAGATTTTGGTCGTGCTTACCGTCAAGAAGATGCTCAAGGTAGATACATTGAATATTGTAAGAGCACCTTTGCAAGCCACCTAAGTTTAGAAGGTTTAACTATCGTCTTAGATTGTGCTAATGGTGCTACTTACCATATTGCACCACTAGTATTTAAAGAGTTAGGTGCTAAGGTAATTACCATTGGTGATAAACCAAATGGTATTAACATTAACGATGGTGTAGGTTCAACTCACCCTGAAGCGTTAGTTGCTAAAGTACTAGCTACCAAAGCTGATTTAGGTATTGCTTTTGATGGCGATGGTGATCGCGTGTTAATGTGCGATAAACACGGTGTGCTACGTGATGGTGATAACCTTCTATATATCATTGCAAAAGATACTCAAAAGCGTGGTAGATTAAATGGTGGTGTAGTAGGTACGCTTATGACCAATCTTGGTCTTGAGCTTGCCTTAAAGCGTGAGAACATCCCATTTAGTCGTGCTAAAGTTGGTGATCGCTATGTAATGGAGCAACTACTTGAAAAGAATTGGACCTTAGGTGGTGAAAACTCTGGTCACATCATTAGTTTAAATCATGCAACTACAGGTGACGGTATCGTCTCAGCCCTACAAGTACTAAAAGCTTGTATCTATGCAGACAAAGACTTAGAGCAAGCCTCAGATGGTCTTGTGATGTTCCCTCAAGATCTAATCAATGTAAGATTAACTGCAGGCATTGATGTAACCACCGATGAGAAGGTACAAAACGAAGTTAAGGCTGTTGAAAAAGAGCTTGGTGGTAAAGGTCGTGTCTTACTACGTAAATCAGGTACTGAGCCTGTAGTTAGAGTAATGGTAGAAGGTGAGGATGCTGTAGATGTACACAATAAAGCACAGCGTATTGCCGATGTAATCATTCATCAATCAGGTTGTGAAAACTCCTAAACTTAATCCTTTTTTTTTAAAGCTATAATTGCAACTTTGCAATTATAGCTTGTCATTTTTCATAAAAACAAAACGGCATATATTAGCCTTACGTGTTTTAAATCTATCAAAATGTATCATAAAAATTACCAAAAATGAAAAATCGTCATTTTTAGGTAAAATTCCTATTTATATCCCTTTTATTTACCATTCAAAATTCAACGATTTCTTTTGGAGAAGCTTTTAGTCTACCTCTT
>SAMEA3663084__coassemble_139_pt1 | contig 25385 bp, 23 predicted proteins | sample SAMEA3663084__metabat2_high_PE_002 | metagenome-assembled genome bin SAMEA3663084 (sample SAMEA3663084) | pig gut metagenome | biome: pig gut; feature: pig-associated habitat; material: faeces | place: France | collected 2012 | reverse complement strand
TGTAGATCACACTGTACTTGCAAATGAGCAGGTTGAAGACGGTTGCTGCTGGAGATGTGGTTCTAAAGTTGAGCTTCGTGAAATTCCTCAATGGTATTTAAAGATCACAGCTTATGCTGAGGAACTATTAAAAGATCTAGATCAATTAGACGGCTGGCCAGAGCGCGTTCGCACTATGCAACGTAACTGGATTGGTCGTTCTGAAGGTTTAAATATCACTTTCAAAGTAGCAGATAGTGATGATACCTTTACTGTTTACACCACAAGACCTGATACCTTCATGGGTATTACCTATATCTCTATTTCAGCAAATCACCCATTAGTAAAGAAATGCTGTGAAACTAACAAAGAGTTAGATGCTTTCTGTAAAGAATGCCGTACTCAAAAGTTTGCTGAAGCTGATATTGCTACTATGGAAAAGAAAGGTATGGCAACTGGCCTATATGCTATCCATCCTTTAAATGGTCGTAAGGTACCTATCTATGTAGCTAACTTCGTAATTATGGATTACGGTACTGGTGCTGTGATGTCAGTTCCAGGTCATGATCAAAGAGATTATGAGTTTGCTAAGAAATACGGCATTGACATCATTCCTGTAATCAAGGCTTCAAAAGATAGCGAAGATCCTGATTTATCAGAGCAGGCCTTTACAGAGCACGGTATTGCTTGTCACTCAGGCGAATTTGATGGCATGAACTTTGAAGAAGCTTTCAAAGCTATTGCTGATAAGTTAGAGAGCATGGGTTGTGCAGAGCGTAAGGTAAACTACCGTCTACGTGATTGGTGTATTTCCCGTCAACGTTACTGGGGTGCTCCAATTCCTATGCTAACCATCGATGAGACTGGTGAGTTAGTTCCTGAAAAGGATGAGAACCTACCAGTTGAATTACCAAGCAACGTAAAGATTGATGGCGTTATCTCTCCATTAAAGACCGATGCAAATTGGTATAAGACTACTTATGAAGGCAAGAGTGCAACTCGTGAAACCGATACTTTTGATACCTTCATGGAGTCATCTTGGTACTTTGCTCGTTACTGCTCACCTCGTGATGAGAAAGAGATGTTTGATAAGGATGCAGCTAACTACTGGTTACCTGTTGATCAATACATCGGTGGTATTGAGCACGCTGTATTACACTTACTATATTCACGTTTCTTCTTTAAGTTATTACGTGATGCTGATATGGTTAAGTATGATGAGCCATTCAAGCGCTTACTATGCCAAGGCATGGTATTAGCTGATGCTTACTACTATCTAGACGAAAACGGCACTAAACAATGGGTTAACCCATTAGATGCTATTCCTACAAGAGATGATAAGGGCAATATCATAAGTGCTGTAGATAAGGATGGTCATAACCTTCACCACGAAGGCATGATTAAGATGTCTAAGTCTAAGGCTAACGGTATCGATCCTGAAGATATGGTAAGAATGTACGGTGCTGATACTGTACGTCTATTCATGATGTTCGCATCCCCAGCTGAGCTTACCCTAGAGTGGAGACAGTCAGGTGTTGAAGGTTCACAAAGATTCTTACGTAAGCTATGGTCTCAAGTTCAAGACTTAATTGCTGACGGCAAGAAAGAAGCTTTAGATAAGAGTGCTTTAACTCACGATCTTAAGAAGTTACGTCATGAACTTCATGTAACTATTGAAAAGGTAACCGACGATATTGGTCGTCGTCAGACCTTCAATACAGCTATTGCTGCTATCATGGAGCTATTGAATATTGCTTCTAAGTACAACGGTAAGGATGCTCAATCTCTAGCTGTAAGATACGAAGTTTATAACAACGTAGTCTTAATGCTATACCCTATCGTTCCACACATCTGCTTTAAGTTATGGTCAATTTTAGGTAACACTACTAAGATTGATAGCGAGACTTGGCCTGTAGTTGACAAGGATGCTTTAGTTGAGGATGAAATTACTATTGTTATCCAAATCAACGGTAAGGTTCGCGCTCGTATCAACATTGATCCAAATCTTGATGAAGAGAGCGTTATTGCTAAGGCTAAGGAGTGTAGCGAAGTAACTAAATTTACCGATGGTAAACAAATTAAGAAGACCATCTACGTTAAGGGTAGATTAGTTAATATCGTTGCTATCTAATAAGGACTTTTTGCATGAAGATCAAGCTTGTTTTAATTGGATGTATGCTTTTAGGTTTATCAGCCTGTGGTTTCCACTTTCCAAATCAAAACAGGCTTGGTAATAGCCTAAACGCAATTAACGTTTCAGGTGACTATCACGACCGTTTTTATAAAATGGTCGTAAATAAGCTTAAAGTTCGTGGAGTAAAGGTAAATGATCAAAACCATGACAACAGAATCTTTACTCCTATAGATGGTATTCCATCTTTGACGATTACCTCTCCTTCAATAAGTACACCTATTGTTTCTGTAAACTCTCGTGGTGCCGTGTTTGAATATAACTATATTGTTAAATATAGTGCTACTTTAACTATTCCAAATCACAATCGTGCCATCGTAATGCGCAACGGTATTCTAAGAACAACCTTGAACAAAGCTGATAACTCACAAGCAGCTGAAAACGAAAGAGAGATCTTATTAAACGAGTGCTTAGATGAATTGTCTAATCAGTTAATTGGTCGTATTAACTACTTAGGTAAGATGACTGATCCTGATAGTCCTATTGCAAAACCTGCTCAGTTATTACTAGCTAAAGGTGAAAACAACCAAGATATCATTATTGATACTAGTGAAAACTTAACCTTAATTGAAGCGCTTCAAGCTCAAGATGCAGCCGAAAAAGTAAGTGCTAAAAGCTATGAATTACAAGAGCTAAATAACGGCAATAAGGTACTTAATACTGACAATTACAATTTACCAAAGGTAAATCCTGTATTAGTACACTCAGCCCCAGATCTTGTAGATGATAACGGCTACATCAAAGAGTAAGCTTTAGCAAAGGTTTTCAAAATGGCTTTAGCTCCCGTTTATATCTTTTCTAGCGATGATCCTTTTTTAAAAAAGGAAAAAAGCGATGAAATTATAAATCTTGCCAAACAAGCATACCCAAACGCTGAGTTCATGCTTTTTACTAGCTCAGATTTTGGTACTGGAAAAACTGCTAATCTTGTAGCACTTGAAAATGAGCTTATCGATCCTGGTTTATTTGCAAGCGATAAGATCATTAAAATTTATTTAGATGGTATCAAAGAAATCCCAGTACAGGTCTTGCACCTATTAGCTAAAAGACAACGTCCTGGTGTAGTAGTAATTGTTGAGATTGGCAGAATCAACAAAACTATTACTAATGTTCAAGCTAAGCCTTATGAAGAAGTTTTAAAAGGAAAAATTGAAACTAAAGCTAAAGCTGTATTTTCCTTTTTACTAAATATAAATGCGCATATAGAAACTTTATATCCACCAACTGACAATCAGTTTTTAATGTGGATTTCAAATCAAGCTAGAAAATATCAACTCAACTTAAATCCTGAGGTTTGCCAATTCTTAGGTTTAACCTGCGAAGGTAACCTTACAGCAGTTGATCAATTCTTTAAGCTTGTGCATATGACCTCAAATGACAATCAAGTCACTTTGCAAAAAGCTCAGGCTTTTATTGAGCAAAGCTCAAGACACACTACTTATGAGTTTATTGATGCAGTCTTAGCCCCTAACTCTGTTAAAGCTATGACTATCTTAAGTTCCCTTGTAGAGACTGAGAATAATTTAATGTCCATGTTGCAGAACATTCTCTTCTCCTTTGATAATGTCATTGTGGCAATTAAAGCAGCTAAAGCTGACAGAGAATTTCTATCAAAGCCAATCAATTATCAAGCTAAAAGAATTTTCTTTACCCCATTTAGGATCAATAGTCCTACCACTATGGATAGAGTTATTTTTGCAGCTAAAAATATGCCTATTGATATTCTTGATTACCTAGTAGAAGCTATCAATAGAGCAAGTATGGCTTTACAAGTTTTTGATGACAAAAAAGCTTTATTAGCCCTTGAGGATGCAGCTTTATCCGTACAATACCCAGCTATTAGAGCCTTTAAGGAGCTTTAATGCGTATTGGTATTTTTGGTGGCTCTTTCAATCCAGTTCACTCTGAGCATATCAGCCTTTGCCAATATATCCTAGATACCATGAAGCTTGATAAGCTTATAGTGATACCAAATGCCATTCCGCCTCATAAAAATACCTGTTCTATAAGCTTTTCTCATCGTTTTAAGATGCTAAAGCTTTCTTCCTTAGCTAAAATGAGCAAGGTTACATTTAGTAAAATAGAAGCTGATGAAAGTATCTGTCACTACTCTTTTGATACTTTAACAAAACTTAATAAGCTATATCCAAAGGATGAGTTATTTTTTTGCATGGGACAGGATTCTTTAAACTACCTAGATAAGTGGCACAAAGGAATGGAACTTATCAATTTAGCAAATTTGGTAGTAGTTGGCAGAAAAGATTATGATTGCTCATTGGCAAACACAAAAGTAAAAGAGTTTTTAACTCATTATTTAAAGACTGAAAAGGATATTGATAACTTAGCTTTAAATTCTAAAAGTGAACACTATTGTTACCTTTTAGAAAAAGTATTTGACTCTGTAAGCTCCACCAAAATCAGAGCTGAATTTAATAAGCTTTATCAACAAGAGCCAACGCCAATACTATCCTTTGTTTTACAACATTCGTCAAGCTATCCAAATATAGTAAAACACTTAGAAACTGCTGTAATTGAGTATATACTTGATAATCATATTTATGCTTAAAGGATTTAACTTGAACAAATTAGAACTTATCAACACTTGTACTAAGATCTTAGACGATTCTAAAGCTCGTGATTTAGTAAATATAGATGTTTCAAATAACTCTAGCCTTGCTGATAACATGCTTATCTGTACTGGCACCTCTAATCGTCATGTAAGTGCGATAGCCAATCGCTTAGTAGATAATCTTTACAAATTAGGTATCAAGCAGATTAAGGTAAGTGGCGAGCAAGTAGGTCAATGGGTGATTGTAGATCTTGGGGATATCATGGTGCATATCATGCAAGATGAAATTCGTACTCGCTATGAATTAGACGAACTTTATCGTTGTATTGCTGCAGGCGTTGAAGAATAATGAAACTGATTATCTTAGCTGTTGGTAATAAAATGCCATCTTGGGTTACTGAGGCTTTTACTGATTATCAAAAACGTTTTCCTGTCGAGATGAAACTTGAGCTTGTAGAAATTCCACCAGTAAAGCGTAATGGTAAAAATTCAGATCAAAAAGCCAAAGAGTTAGAAGCTAAACTTATTCTAGAAGCTCTACCTAAAAAAGCATATCTAATTGCTTTAGATGAGCGTGGTAAACAATATACCTCTGTAGAATTATCGCAAAAGGTGGGTTCTTGGCAAAGTTTAGGCTCAGATGTAGTGCTAATTGTGGGTGGACCTAATGGTCTTACTGATGAGGTTAGAAATAAAGCAAACGAGCTTTGGTCTTTATCAAAGCTTACACTACCTCACCCTTTAGTGAGAGTTTTTTTAGCAGAAACCATCTATCGTGGTTATAGCATCTATGCTAATTTGCCATACCATAGAGCATAGTGACAAAAACCGCAAAAACACACAAAATATGCACAAATTATTTAGTAATTGCTGTCTTTGTGTATATGATATTAGATTGAAGTAATAGTACCTATAAGATTAGAGAAAAAAGTTGTTCTTTAGTAGATCCAAAAAGCGCAAAGATCGTTTAGTTTTTAGCATGAAAAAAACTAAGCATAACTCTTCAAAAACTAAAGCTAATGATAATGAAAAAGATGAAGAGTTAGAAACTACGATTTTTCATTCAAGAATATATATCTGCGTTGGCATCTCCATCCTTATGGTGATCGTGCTGTTTTGTAACCTTTATTATTTACAAATTATTTCTTACCGCGATTATCAAACCAGATCTAATGAAAACCGTATTAAGGTGATCCCTGTAGTACCACCTCGTGGCATTATTTACGACAGAAATCATGTAGTTCTTGCTGAAAACTCCCCTGTTTATCACTTGGTGTTATTTCCAAACAAACAAGTAAATACCGAAATTACTATTCGCAATCTAAATGAGTTATTGTCCTTGTCATTGTCTGAAAAGGATATTAAGCGTCTTTTGTATGAATCAAAAACTCGTAAGAGATTCTCAGGGGTTGAAGTTTCTAACTTTTTAACCGAGGAGCAAATTGCAACCTTTGCTGTAAACTCTTATAAATATCCAAATGCACAGGTAGTAGCAAACTTAAAAAGAGCTTATCCTTTTGCCGATATCACTACCCATACTACAGGTTACGTATCAAGAATTAACCAAAACGACGTTAAAAATCTTGAGGAAGCGGGGAAACTTAAAAATTACGAAGGCTCTACAGAAATTGGTAAGCTTGGTATTGAAAAATACTATGAAGACTACTTACACGGCACCACAGGATCTTCAAAAGTTGAAGTTAACAGCCACGGTCAAGTAGTACGTACCTTAAATTATATTCCCCCTGAGGCAGGTCGCGATTTAACCTTAACTATCGATATTAGATTGCAATACCATGCACAAAAAATCTTTGGCAATATGAAAGGTGCGGTCATTGCTATCGATCCTAGCAATGGTGAAATCCTAGCAATGTACTCTAACCCAAGTTATGATCCTAATCCCTTTGTAAGAGGCATTCGCTCAGGTGAATATAGAAGATTATTAAATAATCCAGGACACCCACTGATTAACAGAGCCACCCAAGGTGGTTATGCCCCAGCCTCCACAGTTAAGCCACTAATGTGTGTAATGGGTCTTAATGAGAATCTAATTACTATCACAGGATCATTCTTTGGACCACCTTACTTTAAGTTACCAGGCTCTACCCATCAATTTAGAGATTGGCGTGCTTGGGGTCATGGTTGGATGGATTTATATCGCGCGATAGAAATCTCAGCAGATACCTACTTCTATGATTTAGCCTATAGAGCTGGTATCAATAGAATTCATGACTACTTAGATAGATTTGGCTTTGGAAAAAAGTCAGGTATTGACTTGTCTGAGGAATCTTTAGGTATCAACCCAAGTCGTGAGTGGAAACGTAGTCGTTTCAGACAACCTTGGCATTTAGGTGATACCGTACCTATCGGTATTGGTCAAGGTTATTGGACTTCAACCTTAGTGCAACTTGCTAAAGCTCATGCAACTTTAGCCAATTACGGTGTAACTAATACCCCTCATTTATTAAAAGAGATGGTAGATCCTGTAACTTTAGAGGTTACCCCATATCATCAAGAAGAGCCTGAGGATAGTCTTAAGGTTAAAGATCCTAAATATATTGAAGCTTGCCGTACTGGTATGTACCTGGTGGTAAACGGTCCTGAAGGTACTGGTAGAAGAGCATTCTTTGGTGCTAAATATAAAGCTGCAGGTAAATCTGGCACAGCTCAGGTGGTTTCCATTAAACAAGGTGAAAAATATAACGCAAGTAAGCTTAAAGTTGAACACCGTGATAATGCCTTGTTCGTAGCATATGCACCATTTAAAAAGCCTCGTATTCTAGTGGCTGTGATCTTAGAAAATGAAGGTGGTGGCTCCACTAAAGCTGCCCCTATTGCAAGATCTATGATTGATAAATATTTAATTGATCTCTATCCAAATGGCTACATGGGTGATCCTGATCCACAGGTAGTAAAGTTTGGTATGGGTGGTACAGTTTTATTGCAATAATATGACAACTCAAGATAAAGTTACTTTAGGACAGGTAAATTCTAATAAGGTTCAAGGTACGTTTTTCTCTCGTCACCATATTGATTTACCTTTGCTCTTTGGTTTATTTGCAGCATTATGCTTCTCCTTATTTGTACTCTACTCTGCCTCAGGTCAAGAGTTAGATATGCTTTTAAGACAAATCACCAGAACTGGCGCTGCCTTTTTATTGATGATTGTAGTAGCACAAATTCCACCACGCTTATACGCTAAAGCTTCTATCTACCTCTATATCGTAGGTTTAATTCTGTTAATCCTAGTAGAGCTCTTTGGTGATATCTCAAAAGGTGCTCAAAGATGGTTAAATTTAGGCTTTATTAGAATTCAGCCTAGTGAGATTTTTAAAGTTGTGATGCCACTTTGCGTAGCTACTTTTTTATCTAAAACCTCCATTCCTCCAAAATTTATTACTACCATAGGCGCCTTTATCATCGTTGGAATGCCTACCGTACTGATTTTATTACAACCAGATTTAGGAACTGCTTCTTTAGTAGCAGTAGCAGGCTGTATTGGTATTTTTATCGCAGGACTTTCTTGGTGGTGGATCATAATAGGAGCTGGAGCTGGAGCTGCGGCTTTGCCTGTGATGTGGAATTTTGTGCTGCACGATTATCAAAAACAGCGTGTATTAACTTTAATTGATCCAAGCTCTGATCCGCTTGGTGCTGGTTACCACATTATTCAATCTAAAATTGCCATAGGCTCAGGTGGTCTATATGGTAAAGGTTGGCTTCAAGGCTCTCAATCTCAATTAGACTTTTTACCAGAGCCTCATACTGATTTTATCTTTGCGGTGTTATCTGAAGAAACTGGTCTTATAGGCTTTATGGTTTTAATGTCCTTATATTGCTTTATTATTGGCAGATGCGTTCTTATAACCTTAAACACTAAAGACAATTTTGAAAGAATTTTATGTGGTAGTTTCACCTTTACCTTTATGTTCTACATCTTTGTAAATATTGGTATGGTGTCAGGTATTTTACCTGTGGTAGGTGTACCATTACCTTTGATTAGTTATGGTGGAACAGCAATGATCACCTTAACGATTTGCTTTGGTATGATTATGTCTATTCATACCCATAAAAAGACAAGTTTCTTCAGAAAAGAATAAGGTCACAAATTTAGATTTTTCTTTGTGATATCATAAAGTTAATTAAAGTATAGACGGAAAAAATTTTTGAAAATACTATGAAACTTAGTTTAAAGCCTTTATTGTGGGCAACAGCCCTAACGCTATCAAGTCAAGCACTTGCAGCTAATCCTATTCCTAACAATTTAACTGAGTTATCAACCTTTGCTAAAGTATCAGAAGATTCCTTAGCAAAGGCCATACAAGAGGCTGTCTATCAGCAAAAGATTATTGATGCCATCACAAGACCATCTGAAGGTAAACCTTGGTGGCAATACCGCAAGATTTTTATCACTGTCTCAAGAATTGAAGCTGCGGTAAAGTTCTATTTTGAAAATGAAAAAGAGCTTTTGCGCGCTCAAAAAGAATATGGCGTACCTTATGAAATCATCCTAGCTATTATGGGAGTTGAGACTTTCTATGGTAAAAATATGGGATCCTGGAAAGTTTTGGATGCGCTTTATACTCTAGGCTTTAACTACCCAAAACGTAGTGCTTATTTCTCTAAAGAGTTTGCTCGTTTTGTAGCTTTAAAAGAAAGAGAAAACTGGGATTTTAACAATATCAAGGGCTCTTATGCTGGTGCCATGGGTATGGGACAGTTTATGCCTTCAGCTTATTTAGATTATGCTGTAGATTTTGATAAAGATGGTCATGTAGACTTATTTACAAATAAGTCTGATGCGATAGGATCTATTGCAAATTATTTTAAAGGTCATGGCTGGCAAACAGGACACGGTATTTATTACCCTGCTCATGTGCATAATGCTGATATTCAAAGCTTAATGGACAAAGGATGGAATTTAACTGTAGATGAGTTATACCAATCAGGGGTTACCACTAAGGTTAATTTGAGCAAAAATCAAAAAATTAGATTATTTAAATATGCGCTTGAGGATGGCTCTTTTGGTTATAGCGTAGGTTTAAATAATTTCCAAACTATTATGCGCTATAACACCTCTCAGTTATATGCTAGAGCGGTTTACGAATTGTCAGAATTTATTGCTATCAACGTCAACAAGATTAAAGCAAAAAGAGGACAAAAGGTTACCCCAAGGAGCAGACAACCTTGATTAAAAAGTTAGTTTTACTTGGTACTATTCTGTGTGGTCTTACTTTTCTAACCGCCTGTTCTTCTGTAACTCACGGATCTAACGCAGGTGGTGGTTATAGCTATGGCACAGGTCCTAACAAAACCAAACCTTACCCACAGACTACAAAAGTTAATATCCAAGGCGTAGGTGGTGCTAAACCTATCTATGAAAAACAACGCTCTAACGGCTGTAACAAAGACTATACTGTGCTAGGTAAAAACTACATGGTATGGCGTGGTTGCGATTCTTACATTGAAGAAGGTGTAGCCTCTTGGTATGGTCCAGGCTTTAATGGTAAAAAAACTTCTAATGGTGAGGTTTATAACCAAAAAGGCTATACCGCAGCCCACAAGAATCTACCACTACCTTCCTATTTGAAGGTTACCAACCTTACTAACGGTAAAAAAGTTATCGTAAGAGTAAATGACCGTGGTCCTTTTGTGGGAACTCGTATCATTGATTTGTCTGAAGGTTCAGCCCGCGCTATTGGCATGATTGGAGCGGGAACTGCAAAGGTAAGAATTGAACTTATTAACGTAAATTCTAATGGTTCCTATGCTAATGCTTACGGCATGCCTAGTGGTTATAATATTAGCCCAAGCAATAACTACTTTAGCAACAAAACAAGCTCAAGCAAAACCACCAGCAAGATAAAAAATATAGTAAACAACAGTAAAGTAAATTCCATTTTCAAGAGTGCATCAAAGGGTAGCAACTATATTCAATTAGTAGCTTGCAACTCTGATTTATTAGCAGCTGAAATTAAAAAAGAAGCTTCTACTAAAACTAAGTATCCTGTAATTATTGCTAAAGATGGAAATGTTAACCGAGTACTTGTAGGACCACTTAGTGATAGTGCAGCTAGAGGTGCCCTACAAACACTCAAAGCTAAAGGTTATACTGACTGTTTTATTAAAAAGTTCTAAAATATCAAAAATTAAAAACAAAGATTTAAGGCCATAAAATGTTACTTAAAAATTCACTAAAATCTTCTTTAATTGCTGCAGCTTTTTGCACATTAAGTCTTAATGCATTTGCTGAGGATATTCCAAATCCTTTTGCTAATGTAAAAGCTAACGCTCAGACAAATTCAGCTACAGTGCAAGGTAATGCACCTGCTCCTACTGTAGTACCAGCAGCTCCTACTTTTGATGCTCAATCTTGGGTGTTAATGGACTACTACACTGGTCGTGTCATCACTGAGCAAAACCCACACGTTAAAATTTGGCCTGCTTCATTAACTAAGATGATGACAGCTTATGTTATCGGCATGGAGCTTAAAGCAGGTCGTCTTAACATGGAAGACAACGTAGTAATCGCTGAAGATGCTTGGTCAAAAAAATACACTGACTCCTCAAAGATGTTTATTGAGGTGGGTAAGACCATTAAAGTTGGTGATTTAGTACGTGGTATTATCATTCAATCTGGTAATGATGCTTGTGTAGCTATGGCTTTACATCTTGCGGGCACTCAAGAAGGCTTTGTATCTGTGATGAACACTTATGCAAAGCAGTTAGGACTTAAGGATACCCATTTTTCAAACGTTCATGGCTTGTTTGATGAAATGAACTATTCCACCGCCTACGATATGGCTTTATTAGGTAGAGCTATCATCCGTGATTTACCTGATGAATACCCTATTTATTCCCAAAAGGAATTTACTTTTAACGGTATCAAGCAATACAACAGAAACCGTCTATTATGGGACAAATCTTTAAATGTAGATGGCATCAAAACCGGTCACTTATCTCAGGTTGGTTATAACTTAGTAACCTCAGCTACTAATAGCGAAGGCATGAGACTTATTTCCTCTGTTATCGGTTGTAAGTCTGAAAAGTCACGTGCTGACTACAACAAAGCTTTATTAACCTATGGCTTTAGATACTTCCAAAACTACAATCCACTTTCAGCTGGCAAAGTACTATTAACTCGCGAAGTTAGAATGGGTGTAGAAAACGAGGTTAAACTTGCTATTGCTAAGAATATGAACATCCTCATGCCACGTGGTAGACAAAATGAAATCAAGATTGGTTATAAGCTAAATCGTGGTACCTTTATTGCTCCAATTCAAAAAGGTGACAAATTAGGTGTTATCGAGGTAAAGATTGACGATAAGGTTATCGCAACTGAGCCATTAGTAGCGGTAAATGCCATTGAAGAATGCGGTTTCTTTGGTAGACTATGGGATAAAATAGTACTTTTCTTTAGCTCAGATTCAGATGAAAGTGAAGCTTAATTTGGAAGCATAACCATGGAAAACCCATACGAGAAACTAAAAAATCTTATTGAATATCCATCTATTGTTGGCTTTAGAGTAATTGTTGACGCTGAAGTCTTAAACTCTATTGGCATCATCAAAGATGCCATAGACACCATTGAAAAAGATGGTATGAAAGAAATTACAGATCCACCAAGAAAGAGCTCAAAGGGCAACTATGTCTCTTACACAGTTCCTGTAAGGGTAACTACCCCAGAAAACCTTGAAGCTATTTACAAAAAGGTAGGTGCTCTACCTTGCGTAAAACATATTCTCTAAGGAAAAAGAGTAATGTTATATCAAGATCAAAATGAAATGAGGTTTAGTTCCGATCTTTCACGCTTTGTAAAGACCGTGTTTTACCTTATTTTATTATTGATAGTTGTAGGTATCCTATTTTTAGTACTAGGTTGCTTTAGGATCTCAAGTTATGCCTTTAAGACCTACGAGAGTATCGATAAGTGCCCTCGTAATCATGTTGGCGTGTTATTTGGTACCTCTCCACTAGATGCTCAAGGAGAACCTAATGAATACTTCAACTATAGAATAATGGCTGCCTCACAGCTGTTTAAAGCTGGCAAGATTGAGTACATCCTAGTCTCAGGAGACAATCAGCACAGATCCTACAATGAGCCTCGTTTTATGCAAAAGGCTTTAGTAAAAGCTGGTGTGCCAAAAGACAGAATCGTATTTGATTTTGCAGGTATTAGAACCTTAGATACCGTAATTAGAGCAAGAAAGGTCTTTTTACAAAATTCTGTAACCTTTATCTCACAGGATTTCCAAAACGAAAGAGCTTTATTTATTGCTGACAATAACGAAATCAAGGCGGTAGGCTTTAATGCTCTAAAACCTAAAAATGGCTTTATTAACCGTGTAGCAATTCGTGAATTCTTTGCACGCATTATGTGTGTTTTAGATGTGTACGTTTTAAATACCCAACCAAAGTTCTTAGGCGATCCTATCAAGATTGGTAAGGCCTCCTTACCAAAGAGCCTTTCTAATAAGCCTGTAAGACTTACCTCCCCTATTAAAAAGCTTACTGACAATGCTTTAAAATTAAGGGAATATGAGCTTATTAAAAAGTATGAGCCTTTAGCTAAAAAGATTAGTGATAATGCATCCATTATCAAATATCGTCAAGAGCAGGAGCAACGCAGATTAGCTCAAGCTAGAGCTGAAAGCGAAGCTTTAGAGAATGCTCAAGATCCTCAAAATAGTATCGATCAGGAGAAACTCTTAGAGCAAGAACAAGCTCAAGCTTTAGAAAGTGCGTCAGAAACAGCACAGGAGAGTTTAAACGCCAGTAGTAGCAACACCTACATCGATCCTAATCAAACACAGGATAATCCTGAGCCATAATTTTTGCTTAAGATCTAGCTTTGGCTAGATCTTAAGTAGCTTACCTAAAGCTTTATCACAATTGATAATTGCACGTGCTCTTACAAGCTTTGTTTTGCAACTATTTGAATTTAAAGCTCTATACTTGGTAGCTCAAAAGTCTTAATTACTTGTTTTTGCTCTTTAGAAATAATCACTACATAGCGATAGAGATTCTTTTTAAATCTATCAATGCCGTAGTTACGATTATCTACTTGTTCTATTGCTTTTGACATTAAGTTATCTAGGTTGTCACCTTCTCTGTAGAGTTTAAGCTCAAACACGTAATAGTTTATATCTGATTTTACAATGATATCTGCTCTACCAGAGCCGGACAAACACTCTCTATCTACATTAGCGCCTAGTATTAAAAACTCTCTGAAGATAATTTCTCTTAAGCTATTCTCATCATTAAAGATTTTAGTATCTGTTGGTATGCCTTTTACCATGTAATCAATACTTTCTAAAATGCACTTTGAATCATGTTCAATTAAAGCCTCTGCCAAAATATCAATATTAATTTTTAGAATTGGACTTTCACGGTTTAGTGTGTTTTTGATGACGCTATCGTAAAAGTTTTGATACAAATAAGACTGTAACTCTAAATTAGGGATACCAAATCTTGCGGCATTTGGACCAACAGTTTTTTTAATGGTTAGGTAACCTGCTTGGTACATCATAACCACAGGCTCCATATCCATAGGATTAGAGGCTCTATTGATAGCGTCAAATTGAACTACGATGCCATCATCTAATTCTTTTAACCTTTCAAGTAATTCTAAAGACAATGTTTTAGTTTTATTACAATTTTTAAAGTCTTTTAGATAATTATTTACAAGGCTTGTGTAAGCGCCACTTGCACCCCAGTAAGAGGAGAAGCACGTGGAGTCTGCTACATCATATAAAAAGTTAATTACTGACCAGGTATTGTAGACATGTACTTTTGCTTTTTTCTCAAAACAATACCCGTCATAGTGCTCTTTTAAGTTTTTACTTACATCCTCGTAAGTAGTATTAAGTGCCTTTGCGGCATTCTCTAAGTATTCTTTAAAATAAGTATCAATTTCAGTTTGCGTATAACCTAGCAAAGCTCCATAAGCTGGATTTAAGGATAAGTCTAACAAATTATTAAAGGCACTAAAGATACTAGTATTTGAATATCTTGTAATGCCTGTAATAAACATAAAACGAACTGCTTTATAACGACTTTTAACAGCTTGATAAAAAGAGCTTAAGATGGTTCTTGCCTTCTCAAACTGCTCCTTGTTATTCATAAAGGCTGTAAGCGGAGCATCATACTCATCGATAAGCAATACTAGCTTTTTATCGCCTACAGCATCGCAGATACCAATAAACTTTTCGCTTACAGATTCACCAGCATCTCTATTAAGAACAAGCTTATGTCTTGAAATAAATACATCTAAATCATTATTAAAGGCTTTTTTAAATTCTTCTACACTTGTAAAATCCATAGCAGAAAAGTCTAAGTGTAGTACGCAATACTGTTTAGTATCTTTCCATAATGGCTCTATTTTTAAGCCTTTAAAAAGCTCTAATTTTCTTAAAAACAAACATTCAAAAGTGGAGACCAGTAGGCTTTTGCCAAAACGTCTTGGACGAGAAAAAAAGATTGGCTGCGCATTGTTAGAAGCAATTTTATAGATAAGATCTGTTTTATCTACATATATTCTCTGCTCTTTTCTTAGAGTATCAAAATCACTTATACCGTTAGGTAATTTATTTAAATCTGCAACCATAACATATTCAACCTTCGACATCATTTATTGTAGATATTTTAGCAACAAAATGGCTTTTATAATTATTTTTGAAATTTTTAACTTTTAACAATTTCCAAATATCGAATATTAGCTCGACAAGATCTCACCAGAATCTTTATCATAATTGATAATTGCAAGCTCATTGACAGCGTTTCTCTTGGCTGTATTAGAGTTTACCTTACGGCTAACCTCAATTACGTGGATATCAAAATCCTGATACAAATTACGAATTTCAGGTACATCTGAATTAGAGAGCATAAACTTAATACCACGCTTGTGAAGTTCTTTGCAAAACTCAAAAAGCTGATATTGTGAATCCTCTTTAAAATTCTCCTTTTGAAATTGTGTGAAGTTGGCGGTCTTTGATATTGGATAGTATGGCGGATCAAGATATACAAAACAGTCTTGATTTAGATAGGATAAAATCTTTTGATAATCACCATTGAGAATGGTAACCTCATGCTCATTTAGGTATTTACTGCAGGCATTTAAGGTCTTAGTATCGCAGATTAAAGGAGAGGTGTACTTACCAAAAGGTGTGTTGAAAAAGCCTTTCTTATTCACGCGATACAAACCATTAAAACAGGTTTTCATAAGATAGATAAAGCGACCTGCCCTATCCTCTTTTGGTCTATTTTTATAGTGAGGATCTCTATCCCAAGCTCTTATAGTGTCATACAACTGTTTGTCATAAATAAGAGAACTTAAAAAGAACTCTAAAGCGCCTACATTGTCTTTTATTACCTTGTAAGTATTGATAAGCTCTTCGTTTACATCATTGATAATCGCTTTTTTAAAATTTACAGCAAAGAACAATGCACCAGAGCCCACAAAAGGCTCAACATAAGTATCAATATGCTCTGGCATAAGCTCAAGTAGACGGTTAACACTGCTAGATTTACCGCCTACCCATTTTACAAATGGCTTTAAGTTCTCGATTTGATTAGATTGTTGCATGCAAGCACCTCAAGAATATTTTAAGCAATTTGCCTGCAATTGTGTAGATTAAAGGTTAGTAGTTGGTCACAATTACTTCTTCAACTGCGCCACGACCTGAAACTTTTGAATTGATAATTCTAGTGGCAGAAACAATGTTTACATTGTAATCTTTGTAGAGTTCTTTTATAAAATCCGTAGCACTATTAGACAACATGAACTTGATGTTCTTTTCTGAAAGTCTGTCACATAGTTGCTTTAACTCTATTTGCTCTTGAGTTTTAAAGCTAGAGTTTGAATAGTCTGTAAAACTATATTTCTCAACTAAATCATAAGGAGGATCGAAGTAGACAAAATCCCCTTCTTTAAATTCTTTTTCAAGCTTTAAATAGTTTTTGGAGGTAATAGTAATATCGTGCTCATTTAGATAGTTACTAATACCGTAATATAAATCAATTGGTAAATCGTACTGTTTTTTAGCGTTATTAAAAGGAACGTTAAAAAAACCTTTCTTATTAACTCTATATAAACCATTAAAACAATAACGATTTAAATAGAAGGTTCTTGCTGCTTTATAAATGGGACTTAATTTAGCAAAGTTTTCTACATCTCTATCTGCATTTCTGATTTCAAGATAAGCTTCTTTTGAAACTTCAAAGGAATTCAAGATCTGTAAAAGCTTGTCAGGATGCTTCTTTAACTGAATATAGAAATTGATTAGATCCTGATTGATGTCATTGATAAGAGCACATGCTGGGGTTAGCTCAAACATTAAAGCACCACCACCAAAGAAAGGCTCACAATAACGATCATAATGGGAAGGTAAATGACGAATAAGTTCACCTAACAATTGGCGTTTACCGCCAGCCCATTTTAATAGAGGTTGTAACAGCATATTAAGATCCATAAAAAAACGGAGCAGCGCTCCGTTTTTCTCAGATAAAGAACACTAATTATTTCTCTGGAACGATTGAAACAACGATAGTGGTCTTTACATCAGGGTGTAGTTGAACTTCGATATCGAAGTCGCCAACAGAACGAAGTACACCATCTGGTAAACGTACTTCTGACTTGTGTAAATCTACACCAGCCTTGATAGCAGCTTCAGCGATATCACGAGTACCAACTGAACCGAATAGCTTGCCTTCATCGCCAGCTTGAGCAGCAATCTCGAACTTGCCGATAGCATTTAACTTATCAGCACGATCTTGAGCAGCCTTTAACTCAGCAGCAATCTTAGCCTCGAACTGAGCACGCTCAGCTTCAAACTTAGCTAAGTTTTCTTTAGTTGCAAGAACAGCTTTCTTTAAAGGTAATAAGTAGTTACGAGCATAACCGTTACGTACTTTAACCTTGTCACCTAGACCGCCTAAACGGCCAATTTTGTCTAATAGAATAACTTCCATTGTAAGCTCCTAATTAGCGGCTTTGTAGGTCGGTGTAAGGTAAAAGAGCCAAGAAGCGAGCACGCTTTATAGCGGTTGCTAATTGACGCTGATACTTAGCGCTTGTGCCAGTGATGCGGCTTGGAACGATCTTACCTGACTCGGTAACATAGTTCTTTAATAAAGCTACATCTTTGTAATCAATCTCAGTAACGCCTTCTGCAGTGAAACGGCAGAACTTACGACGGTGATAGTAATGAGCCATATTATTTCTCCTTATTGTGCATCAGCTTCTGCTAAATCTTCAGCTTCAACAGCTTCATCTTCAGACTTTAAAACTTGACGCTCAACATCCTCATCACGTGAACGACGCTCATCACGAGCTTTCATCATAGGTGATTGCTCAGTAACTGGCTCGTTAGTACGGATGATTAGATTACGGATAATAGCATCATTGAAACGGAAGTTAGTTTCGATAGTATCGATAACTTCTTGTTCAGCTTCAACGTTCATTAGAACGTAGGTTGCCTTGTGAACTTTTTGAATTGGGTAAGCCAATTGACGACGACCCCAGTTCTCTAGACGGTGGATCTTACCACCAGCTTTTTCGATCTCGCCCTTATAGCGCTCGATCATTCCTGGAACCTGATCAGTCTGATCTGGGTGAACCAAGAAAACGATTTCGTAGTTACGCATTAAAATGCCCCTTACGGTAAAAGTCTGATAAACCAGTCAAATTATCAGACAAGGAGACGAATGTAGTTTTTAAGCTACATGACTGAGTGCGTATATTATACTCTTATCAAAGCTAATAGCAATCTTTTTTTGTTTTTTATCAAGAATTTTGGAATTGATAGCAACATTTAGGAAGGACAAGTTGCTAGCACTCATAGGTGCTAGCAAAGAGTTTTTTTATTTCTTTAAGAATTGACGTACTACTTCGTACATGGCAATACCAGCAGCAACAGAAACATTTAAAGATTCAACGCCTTTTGCCATAGGGATCTTTACGATAGCATCGCACTTTTCTCTAGTTAAATGGCGCATACCAGACTCCTCAGAGCCCATTACAATAGCTGTGGCCTTTTGGAAATCATAGTCATAGATAGAATCTTTGGTTTCACCAGCTAAACCTACTACCTCAACATTGTGCTCTTTTAAAAGCTCAATAGTACGAGCAAGATTTGTTACGGCAACAAAAGGTACGTGCTCAGCAGCACCATCGGCGGTCTTTCTTGCAACAGGGGTTAAAGAAGCTGACTTGTCCTTTGGTACAATTAAAGCATCAGCACCAGCTGCCCAAGCACTTCTCATGGCTGCACCAAGATTTCTAGGATCGGTTACGCCATCTAGGATTAAATATAATTGGCGCTCACCATTTTTCTTCTCTAAGTACTCTTCTAAAAAGTGCTCATCTTTAGGAGGAGTTGCAACAACCTCAAGAACAATGCCTTGATGAACACCGTTTTCAGTTTTCTCATCTAGGCTGTGACGCATTGCAACTTGAGCTCTAATGCCGATATTAGCAAGCATTGCCTCAATCTGCTTAATACGCTTATCATCCTCACGTCCCTTTACAACCCAAGCAGCTAAGATCTTCTCTGGGGTAGTTTCAATAGCAGTAATAGCTGCATTGATACCATAAATAATTTCGCGAGCTTTATTCTTCTTTTGACTTACAAACATGCTTTACTTACCTTTTCTAAATGATTTTTTCTTGCTCTTCTTTCTGAAAACACCAATATCATCCATATCCATAGCAGAACTATTAAATTCCTCACCAAATGGACTGGTCATTAAACTACCGTAATTACGCTTTTTTACTACCTGATCTTGCTCATTTGCATCTTTTGCAGTAGCAATATCAGATAAACTATTTAGGATAGTCTCTTTATCTTGAGTCTTAGTATTTTCTTTGATCTTGTTGCGCTTATCAAGTGCATATTGACAAGTCTTCTTAAGGTTATTTAATTCACCTTTGCTTACCATGTTAGCAGGAGCTAATAAAACCTTACGCTCTTCATGGTTTACAGAAGTTACCACCACCTTAATCTTCTTGCCAATGCTGTATACTTGACCTCTATCAGAAACTAGTGACTGATCTTTTTCATTATAGGTCATGTAAGAATCAAAGCTACCTACATAAACCATACCATCCACACCGAAGTTATCAAGGTATACAAACAGACCAAAACTTGTACAACCTGTAATAGTACCTTCTACTGTTTGACCTATGAATTTTTCCATATATACACAGGCTAAACTTGCGTCTACTTCTCTTTCAGCGTTAGCTGCTGCAATTTCTCTATCAGTACACTTAGTACCTAATGCCACAAGCTCAGGCTTAGTATAAGAACGGGCACCAATTTTACCCCAATCGCGTTTTTGTTGTTTTTCTAAAATGAATTTAATTACACGATGTAATTGCAAATCAGCATAACGTCTAATTGGTGAGGTAAAGTGAGCATACTTCTCTAAAGCTAAACCAAAGTGACCGATATTGTCTGGTGAATACTCAGCCTTTGACATACTCCTTAAGATTAAGTTATTGATGATCTTGGCATCTTCACGGTTTTCAACCGCATCAGCTAGCAACATATAATCTTTTGAAGTTGGGCTATCACCACCACGAAGATTTAAACCAAATTTTGCTAATTGATTGATTAAAAATTCAAGTTTCTTCTCCATTGGCTTTGCGTGAACACGATACAAAGTCTTGTAGTCATTTTCACTAACAAAGCAAGCAGCGGCTACGTTAGCTGCAATCATACATTCTTCAATTAACTTGTGAGCATCGTTTCTCTCAAGTGGTGCTACACCTTGAATGTCCATATGCTCATCAAACACAAAGTGTAATTCGTCAGATTCAATACTGATACCACCACGATTGATACGAGCTTTCTTAAAGGCTTGATATAGGTTATAAAGCTCTTTTACGTGTTCAATTACAGCTTTATGCTCCTCAAACTTAGCAGTTCCCTCCTTAATCATCTGCCAAGCTTCAGTATAAGTTAGACGAGCATGAGATCTCATAATGGCAGGATAGAACTTGTAGCTTTCAATGGTTCCTAAATGTGAAATTACCATCTCACAGGTCATACACAATCTATCTACGTCAGGATTTAAAGAGCAAATACCGTTAGATAGTTTTTCAGGCAACATTGGAATTACAAAATTTGGGAAATAACAGCTATTGCAACGATTTACCGCTTCATGATCTAAAGCAGAATTTGGCTTTACGTAGTAGGATACATCGGCAATAGATACAAATAATCTCCAGCCTTTACCTTCCTTTTGACAATATACTGCATCGTCAAAGTCTCTTGCATCCTCACCATCGATAGTTACTAATGGAACTTTACGTAAATCTACTCTGCCCTTTGCTTCAGAGGCTTTAACCTCAGTTGGAACTCTTGCAAGCACTCTATTGAAATTGTCAGGCCAGGTATAAGGAATATCGTTGCGCAATACAGACATTACGATAATGTTATTTAAGTTACCAATGTCTTTAACCACTTCTCTTGTTACTACAGAAAAAGAGTTGTTAGTCTTTCTTTTGGTAATTTGAGCGATGATTACATCACCAGCTTTAGCTTCCCCAAGATCTGCCTTTTTATCAAAGGTAAAAGTTAGTGCTGACAAATTAGGTTCATCGGCAATTAGCTTTGCGGTATTACCAAGAAGCATTAGTCTACCTAAAACACATTGTCTTGCTTTAACAATCTTATTTACAAAGGCTTTATCTGAGTTAACACTTAAACTTGCCTCTACCACATCATTTGGTAATAACACGACATCAGTAGATAAGCTATATTCTTTACCTTCCTCATCTTCTAGGTAGTAAAAATAAACTTTATCTCCACCTAAAGATAAAGTAGGCTCAAGTTTGGCTTTTACTTTTGTGGTAATTACTTTGATATCACAAGGAGCTGCATAAATACTGCTATTGCCTACCTTTAATAGTGATCCTTTAGCAACTAAATCGTCTATAGTTTGCAAATAATCTTTTTTACTAAATTTGCTAACATCACCTTCAAATCCAACTTTGGATAAAAAGTGAGCGCACATGCCAAAGTTTCTTGGATTAGAAAAATCTAATTGGTATAAAGCTACTACCACATATAAAGCTACTCGAAAATCTACTTTAAGATCTCCTTTAGGAGCTGTTTTTTGTGAAAGTAGTTTCTTTATTTGCTTTGCTTGAGTATCCATAGTCATATCTTCTATTTTCACCAATCATTTATAAAAACATTTCTAGGATGTCATTTAACATCCAACGTCCAAGCTTAGTTAAATAAAAGCTGTCATTCTCTATAACTAATAAGCCTTTATCACAAGCTTTGTGTAACTTGTCTTCTACCACTGAAAAATCAAGAGCGGTGGTATTAGTAAATTCATCAATTTTTACTTTGTCAAAAATTCTTAACCTATTTAGCATAAATTCAAAAGGTAAAGAATCTTTGTCTACTTTAAAAAACTTAACGCTATTATTTTCAACACTCTGCATATAGGCTTTAGGATCTTCTAAATTAGCTTTTCTATATGTAATATCTTTAAGCTTAATCTTAGAATGAGCACCTGCTCCTATACCTAAATAATCTCCAAAATACCAATAGTTTTGATTATGTAAGCAGCGTTTATTTTTGGTATAACCTGAAACCTCATAACGCTCAAAATTTGCTTTAGCTAATAACTCAAAACCACTTTCCTCAATTAAGGACAACTCATCTTCATTTGGAAGTTTAGGTGGATGAGCTCCAAAATAAGTATCTTCCTCAATAGTGAGTTCATACCAGGATAAATGGTTACAACCTGTGTCTATAGCCTTGTTTAAATCCTCTAAAGCCTCTTGATTATGCTGCAAAGGCAGACCATGCATAATATCTAGATTAAAATTATCAAAGCCAGCTTCTACAATTGCCTTGCAGGCATTAAGGGCAGTTTTTCCATCATGAATTCTGCCTAAAAGTTTTAAAGATTTATCATTAAAACTTTGTACACCTAAGCTTATTCTGTTAATACCTATATCTTTGTAGGCTTTTAACCTATCTTTATCTACAGTGCCTGGATTTGCCTCCATTGAAATCTCAGTATCTGAAGTTACATATGGAGAGATTTCTTTTAGAAGTAAAGCCATTAAATTAGGGGCTAATAAAGATGGGGTTCCACCACCAAAATACACTGATAAAAACTTTCTATTATCAATATAGGTCAGATTTTCTTGAAAATCTTGTAATAAAACATTTAGATAACTTTTGTCTGTAATCAAACTCTCATTTTTTGGATGAGAGTTAAAATCACAATAAGGGCACTTGCGTTTACACCAAGGATAATGAACGTATAAACCTAGTGGTAATTGATTAGTCATGTAGGTTGTATTTTAATTTGTAGGTTAAAGCCTGTATCGCGCGAGCTCTGTGAGAAATTAAATTTTTAATTTGTGGTGGTAATTGAGCTGCAGTACAGTTTCTACCAGTTACTTGAAATAACGGATCATAACCAAAACCGCCACTACCTAACTCTTTAAAACCAATAGAGCCTTCCCAAGATGACACTACAGTTAAAGGTACAGGATCATCTCCGTGGCGTACTAGACATAAAGCGCAATAGTAACGAGCAGTACGTTTTTGAGCAGGTACATCCTTTAATAATTCTAATAATTTCTGATTATTAGCTTTATCATCACCATGCTCTCCTGCAAAACGAGCTGAATAAATACCAGGAGCCCCATTTAGAGCATCTACAGCAAGACCAGAATCGTCCGCTAAAGCCCACATATTACTTCTTAAACTTGCATAGCGAGCTTTGATAATAGCGTTTTCTAAAAAGCTTTTGCCATCTTCTACTGGAGAGTCAATACCTAATTCTTTTTGTAGAATAATTTTAAAGCCTAAAGGCTCTAAGATTGAACGAAATTCTCTAGCTTTACCTTCGTTTCCTGAAGCTAATACAATTGTCTTTTCCATTATTTTTAACCTTTGTTTAGTTTCCTTAAAGCCTCTTTTGCAGCTAAGCCAATCACAGACTCAGCAGAAAGATGGCAATAAGTAAATTGTGATAATTCATCTACAGTCATATTCTTTTGCATAGCTAAAGCAAGGAATTGAGCTATCTGATCACCTTTATAAGCGCAAATTTCTGCACCTAAAATTAAATGAGACTTAATTGAGGTATAGATGTTAATAATGCCACCATCTTCTCTCAAACCTCTTATATGACCTTGCAATAAGCGCACTTCACTGATGATAAAGTTGTCATGAGTGTTTCTTGCATACTCTCTCATTTCATCAAGATTTTTACCCACAATAGCTAATGCAGGATCGGTATAAACAATATCGACGGGAACTTGAGATGGTTTATTTACTAAACTTGGGTAAGTAGCTGCATTTAAGCCTGCAACCTTACCTTCACTAATAGCTATAGAGGATAACTGATGATCATGGCAAACATCACCAGCTGCAAAGATATGAGGAACCGAGGTTTGCTGTGTTAGAGGATCATTTAAGATGCAACCTGTTCTTGATAACTTAATCCCAATTTTAGGTAAATTCATACCATTGATATTTGGAATTCTATCAGTTGCTGCAATTACACTTTGCATGTGTAGATAGTTTTCGTAACTTCTATCATCAATGTAGTAGATAGCATAACCTTCCTCATCTATCTCATCTTCCATAGAAGTAATGTAAGTATCTACTAGTAAATTAAATTTTGAGGATAACAACTGATGAGCAACAGTTAAAACTGAATCATCTGTTAAAGACCACAATTTTCTTTGACCGAAAACTGCTACTTCTACATCTAAATAAGATAGAGCCTGACCTAGCTCTAAAGCAATTTTTGAACTACCAAAGATAGCTACTGATTCTGGCAACTTCTCTAATTCAAAAAACTCGTTAGTAGTTAAGATGTTTTTTAATTTAGATTGTTCGTAGGTTACTAAAGGAGATGATCCTGTAGCAATAACCGCTGTTTCAAAAGTAATTTGAGTGTGCTCATCAACTTTTACACAATGAGGATCAATAAAAGTAGCTAGACCACGAATACGCTTGCTCTCAGGAATTTTATACATAAATGACAATACTTCAGCTGTAGCTCTTGCTCTTACAGCTCTCATAGAGGAGAGTACATTTGAAGTATCCGCACTTACTTTAGCAGGAAGTACAATGCCTAAATCTTGCAGATTATTCATGGCATTTAAAGATGAGCCAGCTTGCATAAGCAAAGATACAGGAAGCTCACCTGAGCGCTGAGCTGTAGTACCTAAAGGTCCTGTATCAACTATGATACAGTCTTTACCCTGTGTAACTGCATTTTTATAAGCTTCAATACCAGCAGATCCAGCGCCTATCACTAGAACTTGGCAAGATAATTCTTTTAAACCCATAACTTTGCCTAACTATTCTTTGTTTAATATGAGTATATCAAAGACTTAGCAAAGTGAAGAAGTTAGTTAAAAAAATTACGAATATTTGTGCACTAATAAAAACACAAAACCATTTTTAGCCTTTGTTATAATTGAGCTAAATTTTCACCAAAAGGAACCACCATGGATACAAGTTTTATTTATCGCTATAAAGGCATTATTTTTGATTTAGATGGAACCTTAACCGACTCCATGCCATTTCATGTTAGAGCATGGCAACAAGTTGCCAAAGAGCACGGTTTTGAAATCAAAGATGAGGAGATCTATAGATT